>Ga0180028_1079379_pt1:0-20000 | contig 24159 bp, 10 predicted proteins | sample BioARNtimezero_FD_135970 | JGI IMG/M metagenome (GOLD analysis project Ga0180028, IMG submission 135970) | Anaerobic biogas reactor microbial communites from Seattle, Washington, USA - Biogas_R1-A RNA time zero (Metagenome Metatranscriptome) | ecosystem: Engineered > Bioreactor >...
CAATCAAGGATGTAGCTTCCCGGACGAGCTTCGGACTTGGTCCGGAGAAAACAGAGAATCAGGGGCCAAACAGAGAAAGAAAGGCGGGTGGATGGGGAGAATCGATGGTGCGGAGAGGTGCTTTGGAAAGATGTGAAACGGGCGCAAACCCTTTAGAAACAAGGGAAAAAAGAAAACCCGTCACCCCGGAGAATGACCCCAGAGAGACGGGTTTGTCTTTTCTAAATGGTGGAGGGAACGACGACCTACCGCAAAACAGTCTCAAAGCCCGGGCTCCTCGTAACTCCTTGATAATAAACGCCGAAGTCATCTCACACAACCACTTCCCAACAACCCGACCAGAGAAACGAATTTCTCCCCTGATTTCCCGGCACAGGACGAGGGTGACGGGTTTGCAGTAAAACCGGATACCTGGCGTAGAGCCGCAACAAGTTCGAATCCGGTTTTCGGACGCCGGTTCGGTTTCCAAAACGGGAATCGAATTGATGCCCGGATCGGCTTAATGGAGCCCATATTTTTTCTTGAAATCCCCAATCCAGTCTTCGTGTCCGCCCGATTCTTGTATCGCCTCAACAACCATTTGAATGGTCAATCGGCCAACTCGATGCCGTAGGTTCTGCGGGATCGCCTCATATAGAAACGGCCACAACCCGCCGTGCGCCATCCCATCATCCGTTGACCTCAAAAAAGCCGGGTTTCTTGCATCGTGCAGCAATATGAAGGACCCTTGCTTGGCAAAGGCAAACATCGCCTCACGGAAAAATTGGTAGTAGTTTGCAAACGGACATATGGCCCCATTAACAAGAGTCGCCTCCAAAAAGCCAAGCCCATCCAAGCGCTGCCAATATTTCCTGCCGATATGGTGCAAGTAACATTCGCCAAGCCGGTCTGGATACGGATTCCGACCCTCGCAATCACCACCGGCAAAAACAGAGCAGCCACCAAATTCTCGTTCCACCAGCTTTGCTTCGATAAAGAGGCTGTTACATGTGCCTGACAGAATAATGTCGATAGACGTCGGTTGGCCGTTGTCCTCGTTAAAGACTGAACGGTCGTCGTGCTCAAAAACCGCCGCGACGTCCCCACCTGGCCAATCGATACCGAGCCTTTCAATCGCAATCTTCAATGGGCCGAGATCGTTGCGCACAATCAGGGGGCCAATAAGATTGAAGGCCATCGCCTGGCTGCTTAGCCCGTGATGCAGGTATTTGTGCAGAGGAAACGAATCCTCGCCGAGATGTCTCTCCTGTTCTTGGCGGATGTAATCCGCGACATCTTCACAGATGAGATTCATGGGCCACAGATCATGACGGGCGAGACAGTACCCCATCCTATGATGGGTTTCGCATCCTCGCTCGCTGAACCATTGTTCCGCAGCCTTACGCAGAGATGCCTCGAAACTCTTGTATCGTGTGTAAGGCCAAGTTCTGGCCAGTTGCCGACTGTTGATGTTTTTCATGGAAGCGCTCCTTGCCTGCCAATCAGCCCTTCAGCCAGTTCCAAAGCATCCACCGGCCAGAAGCACTCTGGTCGCGGGCGGTTGACGCCGGGATGTCCGGCCTTGGGGCGGCAGTTCAGGACCCGGTCGACCCATTGGGCGGGTATGGCGTCCAGGCCGTACACCGCGCCCAGTAGCGCCCCACAAATGGCTGCGTTGGTATCGGTGTCGCCACCCCGCATGACCGTATCGACGACGCCAGCTTCAAGGCTCGGGGCATTGAGCAGTTGCCATAGGGCATTGCGAAACGCGATCAACACCCACCCCTGTTGCTGGACGTAGTCCTCCGGTGGAGCTTCGGCAGCCCCATGGATGGCCTCCATGAGAGCCGGGTCGACTGCCAGGTCGGCAGCCCACTGTTTGATATTCTGGTAGAGCTTCTCGGCTTCGCAGCCAGATGCAATGGCGTGGGCAATCGCCATGGTAAAAAGGGTGTTGGCCTGCAGACACACCTGGTTCGGATGTGTCAGCGCTGCGTCCTGTTTGGCCCAGTCGCCCACTGTCTCTAATGGGTGGTTGGCCCCGAAGATGCCCAAGGGGCTGATCCGCATCATGGCTCCGTTGGCTTGGCTGTCGGGGTTTGGAGCGCCCCTAAGACCAGCGGAAATGGTCATGCCGCAGTCAAAGGGATCGGAGTCGAGCCAGAATTGATAGGCCTGAAGCGCGGCATTGGGATCATAGGCGCTACGCTCTGTTAGCATCCGGGCCAGCAGCAGCGCCATCTCCGAGTCATCGGTTGGCTGACCGGCAATGGTGTTCCATGTGCCGCCATCGGCCAGTTCCCGCACGCCTTCCGGGTAGCTGCGACGGATCTCCTCCGGTGACTGGAACTCGACCAGGCTGCCGAGGGCGTCTCCGGCGAGCTGACCAAGGAGGCAGCCCCGGGCTCGGGCCAAAGTTGTGGAGTTCTCGTCTGGGTACACCGTCATCATGATTCATCCAATATGACTGTGCGGATAACTTTTTCTATGTCCTGAGAGGATATCCCTCCACGTGCTGATTCGCTTGTGACGATCAATGTACCGTTTTCACCCTCTCCTTCTTCATGCGGCAGGATGCCGTTATCTTTATACCAATTGAGCTTCTCTTCCCAGCGCCTACGGTAACTCGGAACATGCAGCATGCCGCAGTGTTCCCAATAAAATGTTCTGCCAGATTCGATATCCTCAACCGTGAAATCGGGATATTTTGTGGCACTGCCGATGGTCAAAGGATGCTCGTACATGTACTCGACCTTCAAGGCGGAAAGTCTGTCAGCGATGATCACTTCAGACTTTGACCGAACCATTTCACCGCGTGCTGTTCTGTGGATCAGATTTTCTTCGAAGAATCGTCCGTCAATATAAATCGGAGATGGCGCTTCAAAAAGATTTGTCAGCCTGCGGGCCGTCTCGGACCTGTCGTCTGACGAATATTTGCGCAGATCGCCTCTGGCTCCTTGATGCAGAATAACCACTCGATTTTTCTGCCGAGTCAGGGCCGTGTAGAGCAACTCTCTGGAAAGCAGTCGACACGGATTTGGCAGAACCAGAATGACGGTGCCAAACTCGCTGCCTTGAGACTTATGCACGGTGAGCGCATAAGCCAACTCCAGCACCGGATTTGCTTCTTCTCCGAAATCCTTAGCCGTGAAGTCGTATTTGAAGTTCGGCTGTGAGGAGAATTCAACCTCGAGTTTCCAACGCAGATCTGGCAGACCCTTTTTCCAAAAAAAACCGACGGCCATCCCAATCTCGCCGTTTGCAATGTATGGATTGTCCTTTTCCGGATAGACCTTCCGGTGGCGGTTCCATGGCATTTTAGGATCGGTATTCGCCAAGTTGATAACCTTGTCGCCATAGACTATCTCTTCTGGTCCCATCGGCTTGGGGTATTTCCGCCATCTGGCGACTCGGGATGCATCGATTAACTCTTGCCTGAATTGTTTGTGAATTAAACGATTGATGTCGGGAACGCCGTGCGCCCCGGAACGAACCGGTGACAGTATTTGCCAGCCCTCGGACTGTTCGGCTGAACCGAAGTTAAAAAATCGCATCCCATTCCAGTCTTTCCCGCCCAAGGACTCGTCAAACTTCAGAATGTCATCCGGGCCTTCAAGACCAAGTTCATCAACGAGAACGGAGACCAGATTCTCCCTGAGTTCGTCCGAGGAATCCCACTGAACAAAGCGCACATGCTTGCTCTCTCCGGATTTGACGACTTTGTCGAAAACATCGTCCTCACCCGGAGCAATCGGCGATCCGCTGAACCATTCAGCGAGCTGCAAATCTTCGCGTTCTTCACCGGCCTGTCGTCTGCGAATGGTGAGCTCGGCGTATCCAGGGGCGACTCGTGGAAATTTTTCCATAATCCCGTCGGGAGCGAGATGCTTGATCACATCAACAAACGGACGGCCTGCGCCAATCGGGGGAAGCTGTCTTGGATCGCCAATCAGAATCAAACGATGAACACCCTTGAGTGCCTGAATAAGTGCAGCCAACATCTCCTCAGTCAGCATTGAGGCTTCATCGACTATGACTGTTCGAGCCCCGGCCTCGGCAGATTTTTCCGATAACTTGTAGCGACCTGTGGAGCCGTCATAGCGGTCGGGGCTGAGGAACTGAGCGACAGTGAATCCCTTCAATTTGAGGGCGCTGGTGGATTGCTCCATTCGGACACGCGCTTTCCCGGTTGGAGCCAGAAGCAGAATGTCACCTTGCGATATCTGCGGATGAGAACACAGCACCGACAAAAGAGTGGTTTTCCCTGTCCCTGCAGGTCCGATAAGAACGCTGAGGCGGGATTCAGCAAGCTCCTTAAGTGCCGCCGTCTTTTCTTCACGAGCCTTTTCCTCGAGTTCATCGGAACTACCCACACCGTGAACATCAAGATGACTGTCGAGAAAGGTCTTCCAATCGGCCTCGACAACCAATCGCTTGCCTTTGACACGTTTTTGGATTGCGGAGCGAATCACATCACCCATTTCGGCTAAACGGGCAAGCTGCAACGCAGGGCTACCATCTGCCAGAGGCGTTTCAACTATGGTTTCCTCAAACTGGTCCTTTGCGACATTAATCAAATCTCCGTCAACTTCGCACCCTGGCTTGATATCCAGGTTCCGAATCGCGAGCACAACCTGGTCCTGGGGCATCAGAGAATTGCCAGCGATAGCCGCATCCTCCAGGGTTTTAACGCTGAGAGCACGCACACGGCGGGCGTCTGTTCCGGCGTCCAAAGCGGTTGGCTCAGGCAGAGGGTGTTTCTTTCGGATGGTCTCGTCAGGGAAAACACCACGATCAACGGTCCAGACACTTATTGGCGTCGATGTCAGCCTGGTCGTCTCATAAAGCAAGTAGGGATTGGTCAATATGGACAGATCCGAGCAGTCAATATTCGCCTTTTTCCGTTCTTCCTGGACATATATCGTCGTCGCCTGTTCTCTGTTGATTTCAAATCGGCTTATCAGCTTTAGGAGATTGCGGCGTTCTTCGGGAAGTCGGTTCCATTTAGCCTGAATGGTGGTCCCAATTCCTTTTGCCAGATCTTTAGGCAGGTGCTTTTGAGGGTCTCGGAGAACTTGATCGACCATAGGCCAAGGATCGACATTCTCTCCGACATTGTCAGAAATCTGTCGAGCGATAAACGTCCCAAGGTCAATGCCAAACGCGCAAAGCGCCGACGCGAGCCCTGGGCAAGGCCCTCTGGCCGTCCATAACTCTCCGACTCGGTGGTCAATCCAGGTCAGGCAATTTGCCCATGGCCCAGGCAAAACTCCAATAGCTTTCCTGAGAGATTCCGCGCAGGACAGCAAGGAAGCGATTGCTGCGTCATGGGTTACAAGCTGTGAAGCGTGTGAAAATTCAAGAAGCCGGTCATCTGGTGAAAATGCGGCAATAGATGCAGGGTCAAAGTCGGAATTGTCAGCAGCCAGTTCTAGAGCCGCATGGTAAGGCAACAAGAAGCCATCTTTGAAATCGGGCCTTATGGAATGCTGCACCATACGCTCCCAAAGCATGGACCGCAGCTTTCCGTTCAGATCCCTGGTCGAGTATTGGTATTCAACTCCTGGGGACACATGCAAAGCCCGACCTACGCCGACCAGGATTCTCCTTGCCCCCGCATCTTCGACAAATGGAACTTGCTTGGCGTAAAAAAAACAGAGTGATTCTTCTGGCTTGATGTGGTCGCAAAAACAATCTGACAGGGCCTTCTGGTTCTCTATGGCTTGTATCCACTGTGTGGAGAATCCTAATTCCGGCTCTCGATGCGGCCGCACATCCAAACCATATGTTTCGCCGAGTTCATCCATCGATTCCCGCAACATCCAAGCGAATGGGACCGCAGGAGCGGAATAGGCGGGATGGCGTAAATCGGTAGGAGCGAAGTGTCCGTGACTCCCCTCGGATGTGTGCTTGTACGGGTGGTTGGCGACCCTCGTGTATTCGAATGGCGACATGAACGCGACCCGCTCAGCCACGCAACAAGGCCATTTATCTTGAGGCAAGTCCCCAAGCGATTGACCGGCGACCGCTTCCTCGGCGATATCGTTTCTCTCCTGCCCAATCCGTTTGAGCTTGAGGCACGCGCCGTTAAGGCGTGGATTGGCACAGACTCGTCCATCCCATCCGGAATCGTGCCACGGCACGCGAATAGATATGTGCTTTTTCGGATACTTCATGATCCCCTCAGAGTCATTCCGCCTCATCCATAATGACCTTCAAATCGTGAAGGTGTGTCTCTACGAAACGGATGCTGGTTTTCTCGTCACCGAGTGATATTGGAATCTCACAATCCTCCGCACTGACAATCTCTTCCCTTAGCTCGGCCATTACCTCGTCGTCGGTTTTTACAAATTCATCGTATTTAGCGGCGCAAAGAGGGCAAAGGGCCAGATACTGAGCTTCATGCTCTTTCGGCAGATACTTTTTGGAGAGGGCTTCCTTTTTCTCGAAGTAGTGGGCTCCATCGCGCTTCCGGAAGGGCATCTCCTCTTTGCATATCTGGCAGACCATTTGGTCGGCTTCGTTCGTATATTGGTTTCGGAGCCATGTGATCGGGTCAATGGCACCGTTGGTGGTTCGAACACTTCTTTCGCGTTTCTCGTATTCCTTATCGGGCGCGTCGGTTAGTTGCTCGCCAAGCCGCTCTTGACGTCGTTCCGGATTGGCCACTGGCCTGGTTGGAAACGTTGGGCGGTCCTTGCGGGCAGCCAAGGCGGCTTTCAATTGCTCGACCTCGTCACGATGGTTTTTCAGGAACTCGATGTCCTCGAGGCTAACTCCGAGTTCTGTCGCGTGTTCACGTTTTCGCTCATCCTCGCTCTGATCAGCACCCTCGACTATCCCAAGACTCTCGGTAAGCTCAGTCGCGCCCAAGAACTCATCCAAGAGTTGGTCTGTAGTTATCTCGCCCGGCTTTTCAAGTGAACCATCTTTTGTTGGGACCCATTTTGAGTTTTTCAGCCGAACAAGGATCATGGAACTGAAATATTTGCTCTGTGAACTGTAATAAAACCACTGATACCTGGCTTTGAAAAAGCGTGCGTCCAACTCCAAATAATCCCGCAAAAATCCCCACAACACGGATGCGGAGCTTCTTTGTTCTTCAAAATCTGTGATCTCTTGGATGGCTTCCAGGAACTGCTCAAGACCGTCCAAATCGTAATTTTCTATAGTTTCTGCCCGCGTTGAATACTCCTTTTCTCCATAGGGCAAACCTTCAGATGTCGGCAATTTTCGTGGCAGACGGGAAACACCAAGGTCATGCCAGACATCGATGTCTATATCAGACGAAGTGTACTCATCATGCAGGAACCAAACTTCTTGAACACCAGAAAAATATCGCCGCAGCTCCGCTGTGTTGAGATAGATTTCAGCGGGTCTTTTGAATACAGAGTCTCCGGTTGGATTGGTGGCCTTCAAAAATGGCGTTCGCTTTGCAGCCTGGATCACTTTTCTTTTTCCGGCTTCCGAGTCTGAGCCCATGGCACGAACAATCTTGTGTATATCCGCCCGATGTTCGGTGTCTGGAACCGAGTCTCCGTCCGTTTTGGTGTATTTGGGCAGAACCCTTTCCACGATGTCGTCAAAAACATCGGGTTCTGAGAGCCCCAGCCGTTTGAGGAATGTGCGAGCCTGTTCATCGGTGACAATGGACCGGTTCACAACTGGAAAAGCCGTCTCTTCAGGTGGGGGCAAAAAAGCGTTGGGAGTTGTGCCGTCCGGTTTGAAAGGGGCTTCCTGGCTACCATTGGCAAGACGAAGAATAGGCTTCGAACGCAGAACACCGCCCGGATCACGTTCCCAACGCGGCGATCTCCAAAGCGCCTCCTGGCCGGATAGATATCCATAAAAATCAACAAACCATTCATCCGGCTGGACAGACAGAAAGGCATGGCTGATTCTTCGGGCTAAACCGTCCGGGGTCACTTCCTCCACGTCAAGTTCGCTAATCAAGTAGGATCGGAGGTCAGGCGTTCGGTCCTGGGTAATATCCCCGGCAAGCCATTTTATTGTGGCTGTGGGCTGAAACAACTGACCAAGCTGCACCTGGGTCAGAAGTTTTCTGAGGTCAGCACCGCGAGCGAGTTTTGCGTTCCCGGCGGACACGAACGAACCGTCATCGGCCGGGAGGAGTGCTTCTTTGATAAACGTGTTCCGAACCGATTCGACGATGGGGGAAAACATACTGTCGCCTGGAAAATCCTCAGTTCTAATCGGAAGCGCCTCGAGGAAGGATACCGAGAGCAGGCCAAGATCCTTTATCTCAGACAGAATGTCTCCGATGAGTTCAGCAGTTTCTTTTACCAGCGTCTCATTCCAGTCGTCGTCTTTGGGGATATTGTCGCGAGATGGTGTTGTCCTGTATGGCCCTTGAATGAGGAATCCGAACCTTGTGGCCTTCTCTGTGGGAAAATAAACGACCAGGGGAGAATCCTTGACTTTGACTATACGTTCGGGATTCTTTCCGGCCTTGTCTTCTGCCTCCAGCCGGAAGCTGACTTCAACACGCACAGTTTCCGAATTCCCCGGTACGGGTACCAGTCGTTCAAAAATGAGCCAGTTTTCCTCCTCGTCCTTGCCGTTGTTTTGACCGATGACGCTGACTTGTCGGGCGGGTCCTCGTGCAATCTCTTCTCGCAGGTAGACACCGCCTGTTGAGTTTGGCAGCCTGTACTCGATTTCGTTGATCCTTCTGAGGAACAAAAGTGTTCTGGCGCTCAGGTTGCGGAGGCGAGCGCCGATTTCCTTGCATGCGGTCTCTGGCGCTATTTCTTCAGTATTGAAGGGGAAGACAAAGAGCGTGGTCCAGGAGTTACCGGCTGGCTTGGAGGTCACCGCGTAAGGGCGCACGTAGTTCTCTATCCTGAAACCTTCTCCGCCGGAGTGGACTTCCGGAGTAGCCGTGTAGGCGTAGACCGACTTGAAACCGATCCCGAACTTTCCTATTTGCGTCAAATCTTCGGTTTTGGTTCCTTCTCCGACACCGCACACCCCTCTGACATCCCGCTCATTGAAAAGACGGCCGTCATGGGTAACTTCCAGCCTGTCGTCGAAAAGGCTGAAGAGTATTCGGGTAGCGCCCGCATCCTCCGCATTCTGAAGAAGCTCGAAAACGAAATGGGTTCGATCTGTGTACAGTCGGCCCAGAAAGGACAGGTGGCGTGTCCCTTGACCGTACTCACGGATATTGTCCTCTCGTATTTTGTCGTAGTCAGTCGGCATTGGCGCTTCCCCCGGAAACATGAATCACACCATACGCGACCGGACCGGCGACGATATCCGCTCTCTCTAAAGCGATGTCCAGCTCTTGGATTCGCCTTGCATAGTCCGCCTCTGCGGCGGCGATTTGCGACCGACGCATTTTTTGTATCTTCTCGTTGGTCGCTTGGCTGAGCTGTTCTTCAAGAAGAGCGATCCGCGCTCGGTGACTGGTGGATAGGCTCTCCCGCCGGTATTCAGCCTGTTCCTGGGTCTTTTGCCGGTGTCTGCTTCTCGCGTCGTTCCACCAGCTGTAGTGCTGGGCGTCCAAGTCGTCCCAAACTGAAGCGCCAAGGCCGTCTGGCATAGCGCCAGCACAATCCGCCGCACTCTCCAAAAGGCGACCAAGATGCTCGGTCACCATGGCGTTCGAGGCGATAGGCTTAAGCACCAAGTCCTCCCTGATGCCGTGAAAGCGCCACTGGTAAATGGCGAATTCGTAGCGCCCAATAGGTATCTCGTTCGACACTACCTCCAGATTGGTTATGACCCGTTGTTTGGTATCAAATGACAGGGCCGCCTGTTTGACCAATGGATGGAGGGGCATGATGAAGGCGGCCTCGGGATGCTGCATGGCGCAATCAGACTCGAAGGTGATGGCCAAATGCTGGCTCCCGCCCTTGAGCCAATTTTCCCATTCGCGGTAAGCAGAAGTGTTCTGCCTGGGGAGCTGCTGAAAATCCCTTAAAAGGTGGCCACGGGATTCCTGGGCCAGCCGGAGGGTCTTGAGCGGCTTTTCGCCCAGAATAAACTCCTGGTCTTTACCGCACACGCGCTGCAGGTAAAGGGTCACTACCCTGCGGAGTGAAGCCGGTGATAGCCAGAAACTCGCCGCGTCAGCAATTTCGCGGTTCATATGCTCTTGGGGAAGGCGAATGCCAAACAGCTCCGCCTGCTTCTGCTCCAGCTCTTCCTGCTCCTGGATGAGCCGGATTTTGTTGTCGGATAGTTGCTGGAGCTTCCCCTTGCGCTCCTCCTCACTCAGCTCGTAGTTCTCCGCGATGTTTTTGATCTCACGAGTGATTTCCCCGAGTATTTCCTCGCTCCCTCCGAGGGCGTTATTGAAGACCCCGATGCGCACCAGGCACCGCTCGTAGATATCCGCATCCACGGTTCCCGGCGTTATCAAGTTGACGATGGCGACGCTCTCGCTCTTCTGCCCATTCCTGTCGATACGGCCGATGCGCTGTTCTACCCGCATGGGATTCCAAGGAAGATCGTAGTTCACGATGCAGTCGCAGAACTGGTAATCGAGACCTTCGCAGCCGATTTCGGAAAACAACAACAGGTCCAGGCAGTCCTCATCCTCCTTCGGCTTCTCAAAACGGGCGCGAAGGGACACACGATCCTCATCCGGGGTTCCCCCATGGACCAACCCGACGCGAAAACCGTCCTTGCTGAGATGGTTGAAGAGATAGCTCAGGGTATGCCGGAAGCTGCTGAACAGCATGACCTTGTTGTTCGGGAGGCTTTGCTTGTCGCGGATGATGTTGCGTAAAGCTTCGAGTTTGGGGTCGCTTGCCTCAAGGGTACGAGCCGCCTTCAGCAGATTCTGGATTTGGCTTTGGATGGGAATGATGGCCTCGTCCTCGGGGACGCCGGTGTCATCCGCTTCTTCCCAGGACAGTTCATCGAGATGGCGATTGAGGATCTCCTCAAGAAAGGGGGCAAGACCAAAGAGGCAACTGGCCGCCTGTCGCCTGATGGTGGTCATCATGAACTTCACGTTAACCCCATTGTGAATCTGGCTGAATATTTCAGCCTGGATTCTCAAAAGTTCGTCATGCAAATGCTGCTGAGCCGGAGTGAATGGCACGACGACCGTCTCGGGCTTCCTGACCGTGAAATTCCCAATGTCGCGGCGGCGGGTTCTGTTGATGATACCGGCGAAGGTGTGCATCCCCTCCGTGTCGGAGATCATCCTTATGCGTTCCTCGTGTGTAACCCCGCCTCCCAAGAGTCCAGAGTGGACCCGACCAAAATCCGGATTGTGCCTGAGTATGGCCTGGCCCCAGGGCGTGGACGCCGCTTGATCGAGAGCTTCCATCGCCAGGTTTTGCCATTCCGGCGTTTGAGACCGCATCGCCGACACCGCCTGATTGATAAACGGGTTCGGCTCAGCCATGTGCGAGAAGCTCTCCTGATCGATGATGAGATCGGGGCGGAGCGTATTCAGAAGAACAAAGAGGTCGTTGCTGCCGAGCTGGATCGGGGTGGCCGTCAAGAAAACTACCGCTTCAGCATGATCGCAGAAAAACTTCACGGCCTTGTGGCTGAATGTGTCCTGGTTTCGAATGTGGTGAGCCTCGTCGACAATAACCAGATCGAAGCGGGGTGGCGGATCAAGGTCTAGGAGGCCTTTTTTCCGCTTCCGCTTTCCTTCGGGAGCCGAGCCATACAGGAGTGTTTCATCGAACTGGGAGTACGGGACGATGCTTTTCTGGTGTTGCTCCGGCCAGACACCATCCAGATCCATTTCGTTAATGCAATACCGCAAGGTAGCGCCATCAAGATGGGTAAAACGCTCCTCGAAGCGTTTCATTTCGTTCTGCCACTTTTTCTCGGTAACCAGCGGGCGCGGGCAGACAATGAGCACGGAACGTATCTCACGCCGCGCCTGAAGCTCGCGCAGGATGAGGCCAGCTTCAATGGTCTTACCTACACCAACGCCGTCGGCAATGAGCAAGCGCGGACGATCCGACCGGATAAACCGCAACACCGGTCTGAATTGATAGGGGATGAAGTCGACACGGGCGGCGTTGAGTGAGTAGAGGGTGGATAGCCCCGGATACTTTATCTGAAGCGCGGTGAGATAGGCATGGAATTGGTCGCAGGGTAAGATGTTTTCCTTTTCCTCACGCTGGTCTTCGGCTTGTAATTGCGACGCGTAAAACGTTTGGGTTGTCCCGTCTATGAAGACCTTGAATCGGTTCTCAGGCTTTCCGGCCAGCACGGCAACCACAGCGCCACGGCTTGATGGGCTTGATTTGGCGAAGACGATTTGCCCGGGTTCGAATTCGGCCGCATCGTTTTTCCTTTCCGGAGGCGCGGAGGGCGTCTCTGCGCCTGGGTCAGGTTGCGGCTGGGTCTCCGACGCGAGAAGAGCCGCCTTTGTTTTCCGTAAATCTTGAATCAACTTGTCATCCGCGCCGATAACAACCGCAAATCGCTGGAGGGTGTCCAGATCCCGGTATATGTCGTCAACGGGAAAGCCCTCTGTGTCTGCGTGTGCCCAGTGATTACGGACCGTTTGCATTTCCTTGACGAAGTGACGGGCTTCGGAGGTCAGGTTCAGGCTGTTGGAAATCTGATACCAGTTCTGGTCCAACACCCGAAGAAGTCCAGCGAGGTCAAGGCCACTCAGTGACGTGATGTTGCGTTGCTCCAACCGTCTCTTTTGCTGAAACGACAAGGTGTTTACGACCGCTTTGTTCCACCAGTCGTCAAACAGCGGCGGTAAAACTCTTTCTAGAAATACGGCGAGCTGCCCGGCTACGTCGCTAAGATGCTTCGCAACCGCTCCGTGAACCAAGGCTTTCTCATGCATTTTTTAACTCGCCTCCTGCTACAAACTCTTCATCAATTTCAAAAAGATCAGGCGTCGAGCGATGGACGCCGATGCCGTGTTCCATCAGCAGCATTACAAGCTGGTCCCCGTTCATTAGGGCAATGGGGGTTTTGTCTGCCTGGGCGGCTTCCTTGACAGCTCCTAGACTGAAGTCGCTTGTGGTGATGATCAGGCCTTGCTCGTGCGCCCCCAAACTGCCGCGCACCTGCTGTACCACCAGAGCCTGGATATTATTCTTGAGCTTCCATTTCTTGACCTGGACGGCCATCTTGATGCGGACCACGTCACCGACCACCAAGGTGCCCCGGACATCGATACCGCCGTCGCCGCTGAGCTTGGTCACCTCGACCATTTCGAAACCCATCTCGGCCAGCAACTGCGAGATGAGCTCCTCGAACTCGCCGGGCTTCATGGCCAGCAGACGCTCACGCAACGCCTTCCGAATCTGGTGGTTGTGCTGCTCGATTTGGAATGCCAAGCCGCGTCCCATCCATTGGCTCAGACCGATATAGCCACGGCCGTGCTGAACGAAGCGGGGCCGCTCACCGCGTTTCTGCTGGCGCTTGATCTCGGTGATCACTTGGGCGTACATGGAGGCTTCCGGCGTTTTTCCGCTCGTCACCAACCATCCTTTTTCCAAAGCCTTCTTGGTGATTTCCTTGTAGTGCATCGGCTTTTTCCCGCCGAACTCCTCAAGCACCTTCTGAGCACAATCAATGAAAGAAAAGCTCGCGTTGGTGGGATGAGGTTCTGAGGGCTTTTCGACAGGTACAAGAGCCGACGCAGTGTCGACCTCTATTTCTGTGGAATCCCGAAGTGCGAAGGTCTGAGGGCCAACCTTTACAAAGGGCGACTTATCCCCGTTGCTCTTGATGTCGGAGTAGAGCCGGGCGCTAACTGTGGCCTCCGGTGTCTTACCATCAGACTTCCAGAGCCCAGCTTCAATGATCAGCTTGGCGATTTCACTGGCATGCAGCGGCTTGCCCGCCTCTTTTAGTACCTGGATAGTTGCGCTCTGGACACTCATATCAAACCTTTTTCTCGAGACTAATCCAACAGTATCGCTTTCTGCATCAGCATCTGATTGTTCTGGTAGAACGGCACGTCCGTGTTTCCAAGAACAGTTGGCGGCACGTTTGACAGCTCATTGAGATTGTCCATCGGGACGATGACGCTCTTGGCCCCGTTTTCGGAGAGCATGGTGACCTTGTCTGCAAAGTTGATCACCCGTTCGATAGCGCCACCCACAGAGATATTGCCGAGCACAGCAAGACCGGCCTTGAGATTCTTTTTGTAGAGAGCCGATACAATGGCAATGTAAACGGCCGATCCTATCCCCGACGAGATCGCCGCGCCGAGAAGATTGGTGACCTGAATGGTGATGTCATAATTCTTCAGCGAGTGCTTATCACTCAGGATCGTTTTTTCGTTGGCCTTGATGTACTGGTAGGTGTTCTTAATATTTTCCTTCACCGCCGTGTTGTTGACTCCGGTAATATTCAGCTTTCCAGACCCCGCTACAGCAACGGTTTCAATCCTCACGAGAGCGACGTTCTCTCCATCGCTTGTGCTGGTATAACAGATCCCCGGCGGAAGAGGTGTGTTCTCGATGAGGTGTGAGCCCTTTTCTTCCGGTAGGCCGACAAAGAATTCTTCCTGGCTTTCTTTATCGATGTAGGAAAAATTGGTGTCCCAGAACTCCATGCCTCCGATGCGCTTCAACTGTTCCTTAACACGTCGGCGCATTTCGAGAGCAATTTCGAGGTACTCTTTGATGTCCTCTTTCGTATACTCTCCGTCGGGGTGCATCAGTTTGATCAACCCGGAAACGGTCTTCTTGACCGGCTTGGTATCACGCTGTTTCAGATGAGCTCCAAGGGAGTAATATTTTTCAATCGCATCCGTATAGGTGACCCGTCTCAACGACTTGAGAGCCTCGGAAAAGTAGTCCGTGCTGAATCCAAAGCTGGAGGTGAAGTGCTTGGGTGAAAACTTGATCATTTCCCAACCGGGCAGATAAAAGTGGATACGATCGAGGAAGGCCGTATCGCTGTTAACCTCATCGGATAGCGGACTGAACAGATGCGAGGTTTGCAGGACCGTCTCAACCGGTTGATTGATGTTCCCGTTTAAGATGATGGAAGCGACACCTGTAATTTCACCTCCGGTACCGGCCCGGGAGAATGATCCCGATTCCATGTAGTCTTTCATGAGAGGAACGGCATCTCTGTCTTTGAAAATCTTGTCGGTGGCCTCATCAAAGCAGATGGCGTCCCATTGTCCAACCGCACCGACTTTGCCCGTTGAGCCATGGACGAAAAGTTTGGCGACAGTAGCTTGGCCACCAGAGATCAAAACGGCGTAAGGCGTGAGTTCTTTAAAGACAAAGGATTTACCTGTTGAGCGTGGCCCCAGCTCAATGAAGTTGAAGTTTGACTCAACCATTGGGAGTAGTCGCGAAAGCAGGAGCATCTTGATACGGTCGGTGACGCCTTCTGCACTTGGCTCATAGCCGCAGCTTCGTAACAGGATGTCGAGCCATTCGCTTTTGGTGAATTCTTTGCGTTTATTGATGATCTTACTGTTATCAAAGCTGGAGAGCTGGATCGGCTTAATCTCGGTAATTACAAACGGGAAGATATTCTGACCAATCTTTATGTTGGGATCATACTCCACATCAATAATTGCCCAGATGCCACCCATAAGCATCTTTTCATGCTGCTTTACCAATCCATCGCTGATGTTCCCGTTTTTGATGTTACTGTTCTGTAGTTTTGCCCAGTAAATGTCCTTTTTAGAATCCAACTCGACAGAAATCTTGTCGATGATCTTGTAACGGCCTTTCTCACGAATCTTTGAATGAATCAGAGAGCTCTCTTCCGGATTCACATAGTGCTCGCTGAGAACCTTTTTAACGTTCTCCATTCCGGTGCGGATTTTTTCGTCGTCATCAGTCGAACAGGAGTTGGCGATCAGATACTCAAGCACAAACACCGGTACATTGGCCCCCACCTTTACGGAGAGGACAAGATCTTTCTTGACCACGAACCCTCGGAAATGCTCCAGAAGTTTTTTATCTAAATCATTCAATACTGCCATAATCAGTTCCTTATCATTAGAGAAGCCCGCCTAAATCTCTGTCTTTATTTTGTTTTACAACGGCCCGATCGAGTTGCTGTTTGGTGGCAGCATCCAGAAGGTGGACTTCGAGTTCTGAATGGCCATCAAACGTATATTCCTTGGTTACCCGCTCATTCCGTTGAATGGTAAACACATCGCTTTTATTCACCTGCGCCTTGTTGGCAAAGAAGACCAGATAGACTTTTCTATCCATGGAGAACAGATCTCCGGCACCCTTGTCGGCCTGAATCTTGATTGAGAACAATTCACCGGTGACATCTTTCAAGTCTCCTTTGTTTTCAATCGATACAGACAGCGAAGCCGCTGATGCTCCGGATCGTTCCCAACAGAAATATGGTGTCACCAGCTCTTGAGGTGACAAACCTCCATGAGAAAATCCGTACAATCCCGGCGTCTTGAATGGGTTGATATTCTTTGCGAAATACAGGTAATCGAATTGCTTGTAGCTCTTTTCTGCCTCGATCAGACTTGGCGTCAGGTCGGCCTGCTTGGTTTCTGTGCGGATATAACGTTCAGCTTTGTCAAAGTCACCCTTAGGTGAAACAGAAATTTTGTCCGCGTCACTCAGCAATCCGGTCAGTACAAAACCATGATCCGTGATCAGATAGACCTTGGCATAACCACTGGCGAGAAGAAGTGTGACCTTTTCGGCAAAGAAATCGATGGTCTCCGGGAAATACTTCAGCGCCTTTTGCTGAAGCTTCTCACCCATGTCATCGATGTCTTTATAGGTGCAAATCAAAACCTGCCCGGGCAAAGCCTCTTCGGTAACTTCATCCAACCGAATAAAATCGATAGTGATATCAGGGTTCTGTGCGGCCAGATATTTCTCACGGTTACTCTGGATCGCTTCAGTCACTCCATTGGCCATATAGATGCGGCTCATGTTGTTTTCGGTTTCGGAAGGGATATCCGCAAGGATTGAATCCTTCTTGAGGTTAGCTGTCCCTTTAACCTTGCCCGCGACGAGTTCCGCTATTTCATAGGCAACGCCATCTCCGACAATAACGGCCGTCTTCAAGCCGCCAGCATCATCAATAATCCGCTGCAAAGTCCCCGTTTGGGTTTCTTTGTAGCCGTTCCAGTGCTTGAACCATTTGTCGAGGAAGATGGAGACGTGCTCCTTGTAAAGTTCCTGAAACGGTTCGAGGAGTTCTTTCCGATTGAGGAATTCGGCGTAAAGGTTGCGGATGGCTGTATCCAGTTTACAGAAATGCTTTTTGTAAAACTCAACGCACTCGGTAAATGAGCTCAGGTAGGCTATGTCTTTGGGGTCAAATTCCAGCAGTACGATCACATCATGCCAGAAGCAAATGCCGAGAGCCTGAGCCTGTCTGCTTTGATTCCGTTGACGCAATTTGGCCAGCGTGTGTGGTACAGATACTTTATCGGAAATGCTTGCGCCGATTTCAGCCAGCCATCGTTCATCCACCTGCCGGAAAGGATGATGGATACTGACATTCCAGATATCCAGATCGGAGCCGACCGCGTAGCTATTCAGATATCCGTTAAATGAATCGCGATAGGTGACAGAGTCGAGCCAGCCTTTATAGACCGATTCCAGTGTCTTATCGCAGCTACCAGTGGCCAAGCCGTCGAGCATGGCTTTTACCACTTCACCGGCCAGCGTAGACGCTGGCTTGTTCAAATAATCCTGCCTAAGCAGTTCATTGACTTTGCGATAGAATGTCTCTAACAGCTGAGCATCATATTTCTCTTTTGAATATCCTTCAGGATCATGAAGGAAAGGGAGCAACTCTTTTTCCAGATTGAAGATTTCACTGGCACCTTTGTGGCTTAAATCCATCCAGTAGGTGAGGTCTTTGCCTACGCTGACTTTGGCTGCAGCTACTAGCTCTTCCTTGGGAAGGTTGATATTCAGGTTCAAAGTCTGGTGGACCTTGTCTTTGATATAGTTCTGAAGATAGCGAATTTCCAAACAGCCATTGGTCTCACAGTATTCACGGACAAATTTCAATTCATCCTTGGGGGTGCTGGTATATACTAGAAACTTCTCACTGGTGGGCTGCACCTTCTCAATGAGATATTTACAGTGCAGTTCTTCCAATTCAGAATTCACACGATGTATCGTGTAGTCTGTTTCAACAGTCTTCAGGAGAAACTCGGCATCACCGGATTCATCAATAAAAACCGACACACTGTGGTTTTCAAAAACAGTTTGAAGATCTTTTTTAAACCAAATATCAATCATACAATTTCCTTTTTCACGATAAGATCTTCAATAGCATTCAATACAGACAGACACAATGCTATTCTATCGGAGCTATCCACGTGATCATTTATTTGCGGGATGGGTAACGTGCCTTCGGTCGATACTATTTGTTTTTCAATACACTCTTGGAGCAATCCCTCACTATCAGTATCATTTTCAATAGTTGAGAAATGATAAGCACTATTTGACATTGACACAACGAACAATACCTGCCCAAAACGAACCTGTAGGTTATTTCCGTAAGGCTCAAGTGAGTAATTGGAATTTTGATGTTTAATTTCCAGTAAGAATGGGTTCCAATGCCTGCCGTTAAACTGCTCCTTGAACATCATAAAACACTCAAATGGTTTGTTGTCGAAGTCCTTCCAATGATAATATCCGTATGTAGAATTACCTTCCCACGAACGGAAACTATCGTACTTCCCAAAGTAATACCGCCAATCCATAACGATTTCAGCAGGTGGTTTTTTTGAAAATGACCTGAGTAAGATGTTTCGAGTGTTTTCAAAACCGCTTCTCTTATCACTAAGGGTAAAGAGTTCTCTCCACGTAGAAGCATTACCGTTGCCTACGCGCCTTTTTCCACCACCGTATCCTTGCGAATAGTTCCCATACCTCATAAGATCGAGGCTAATTACATTATAATCACAGCTTGATTCACTAAACATCTCCTCAAAATGAGATGCATTTTCAGAAATAGAGGCATCAATACCTAAGATTGAAATGGTACCGCGTAAAAGATCGTGGTCTTCGATTCTGCAAATTACTTCCAATTTACCCGGATGGTTTGAGAGTAGATCTGCTTTGGCTTTTTCTTCTTTTATCTGGTGTTTCGAGAACCGATTATTTTCGTTTAATGGTTTACTGTAGAGTATATTATCGACATCAGTAAAAAGAATCCCGAGGTACTCTTTTCTCATTTGGTCCACTGAAGAGGCTATGAAATTTCGGATCTTTCTGAGACTTTTGTGAAAGTCAACAATCTCCTCCTGAAGGTTTTTCATACAGGCATACAGCAGCAGTTGTTCACCGATAGAGAATGGGTTGTTCCCTTCGCCTTGTCGATACACTTTGGCGCATTTGTGAAAGAGATTTGTGGTCGCATTGCTGAAGAAGATGCGGACTTTTCTAGGTGAAAATTCATCCTTTCTCACATAGAGGAACTGCTCAAAGTATGTCGGTTTGTTTTTCTGCTGATCTACAAAAGTATTCAAACACTTAAATAAAAACGCTACATTTTCGCCCCTAGAATAGACTGCACCGGCAATATCCAGCCAATAGCTATTCTTAATAGACAGATTATGAGTGGAAATCAAATAATCTGTGATGAAGTTATAAAAATTCAGAAAGGCATTATCGACCCGAAGAGCTAAATCGTTACCATCGTCTGGTTCATTTTTGTAAATATCCCAGAAAAGGTCTGACCAGTCTTTGTCAATATTCGTATTGAATGTACTGCGAAATTCAGCGGGTATTATCCTCGAAAATTGCGCTTTGAAATGCTCAAATTGTGTTAACGGCTTTCCACGAGAATTCATTTTTATGTACAGATCCTCAGGAAGACCTAGGTCATCCATATTGAGAAGGTAGAATACAATAGAGGGATTGCCACCTGTAAGCTTCTGCCAGACATTCTGCAGGTTCATTTCTTTAAACTTTTTCTCGATAGCTTCGAGCATCACGAGCATAGAGGAGATTGTTGGATCACTTGTCCAGGTGAGAAAGAACCACGGCTGGTCTTCGATTTGTTTCTTTATTAAATCTTTGTTGTCTACTGCAGGCAGAAAGCGAACTAACTCTTCACAAAACTTTCTGCTTTTA
>Ga0180028_1224766_pt1 | contig 15038 bp, 6 predicted proteins | sample BioARNtimezero_FD_135970 | JGI IMG/M metagenome (GOLD analysis project Ga0180028, IMG submission 135970) | Anaerobic biogas reactor microbial communites from Seattle, Washington, USA - Biogas_R1-A RNA time zero (Metagenome Metatranscriptome) | ecosystem: Engineered > Bioreactor > Anaerobic >...
GGCAAAGCAATTTTTATAGCAGTACAAAGTGTAGAATGCTGGGTGAATGCATTTACCGGTGAACAGCAGGTGGAACCGCCATTCAGAGAACCGGTGGCCTTTTGCGGAATTGCACGTCCACACCGCTTTTTCCAGCTTCTTGAGACTCAGGGAGTATATCCGGTAAAAAAAATCATCTTTCCCGATCATCATCGGTTTTCACAATATGATATTGAATCCATGCACAAATTATATTCAAATGGTTTAGTTACGACTGAAAAAGATGCATTTCGACTCAGCAATAATAATTTTGTTCCTGAGCTGAAATTGTGGTATCTTAAAATAAAAATTCGGTTTGAATCCGATAGTCAGTTAAACCGTTTTAATACGCTGATCAGCAATGTTGTGCTTAATAAATTTAAAAGGAGGAGCTCTTCATGAGATTGGTTAAATTTCCAGTAGTACTGGTTCTGTTTTCAGTTGTTATCCTTTTTTCTTCAGCAGTTGCCCAGGAAAAAAATGAAAAAACAAAGTACTTTGAAGTAAAAACTCCGATTGCCAATGTGTATAAAGCATTGGATCCTAAGTCAGAAATTATTAAACAGGTGATGGTTGGTGAACGCCTGGAAATAATTGGCGAGGGTACATCCTGGCATAATGTTCTGGTCGATTCAAAGAGCGGATGGATTGAAAACCAGGCAGGGAAGATTGTTCATAGCAAAAAAATCCTTTCCTATTTTCAGCTTTCTGTTTTTCCTTTTGTTGCTTGGCGGTACCGGGGCATTTGTTTATATGAAAATCACAAACGTCAAAACAACAGAAGAGGCATAAGCGGTTTTATTTTGACTATGAAATTGAGCTGCTGGCGAATCACTGGACTCATTCTGTTTCTTTTCTCTTTCATCTTCGCACAAGAACAACAGGTTGAGATCAGTGATTTTTTTGCAAAAGTTTATCTGGCTCCTACTACCAGTTCCAGATTTATTGGACTGGCACAGAAAGGGGAAGTCTATACTGTTGTAGAAACCAGAGACGCATGGCTGCGAATACGTTTTAAAAATGCAGTCGGATGGATACAACAGACACAGGTTCAAAAGCCCGGAACTCAGGTCGCATCTGCTCAAGGTAGTGCGACTGAATCATCCACACCAATCAAAGATACCCAAAGTACCACTGATAGTTCGCCAGTTACAACGGTTACAGCGGATACCCCAAAACCAACAACACCAGAAATTGCTCTTAAAACTGAACAAAGGGCATCTTCGACCCATAAATCATCAGATGTTCAAACACCAAGGCCTTCAAAGCCTGAAAAAAAAGATGAAGAAGAAAAACCTAAGCGTGATTCCAAACGTAAAAACTGGTTCAGTCAGCAGAATTTTCTGAACAATCTGCCACCCAGTCAGGATGTACAAGATCTGGATGTTAAATATTTCCAGGTTACTTTTGGACCGGCAAGGATTCTTCTTTATCTGAACCCGGATGCACCTATTTTAGGAATGGCAAAAAAGGGAGATGTCTTTCCTCTGGTAGGTGAAGGTGATACCTGGTGCAAGGTAGTTTATGCTGATACGGTTGGGTGGGTTGAAAGAAGGAACGGAAAAATAATCGATGCTCCTGAATCGTTACTTGCCAATGATCTTCTTTTTTTCGGAGCAGTTCTGCTTGTATTAGGCCTTGTAGTCGCGCTATTATTGCTGATTTTTTCTATACTGAAAAAAAGACGAAACATAAAACCGGAAGACAACGCCATTCAAAAAAATGTGCTCATCGTTGCTAAAGTTAATAAGACCATTCAATATACACTCACTGATACTACCACCACGATTGATCGTTGTTTTGCAGAAATCGGCTTTGATATTTCAGTAGCAAAAGACCCAATGTCAATAAGAAACTTTGTCCAAAGCAAGATATTCGATCTTCTGATTATTGACTGGAAATTTGAACGTAACATCGTTTCTTATGTGGAGCGGCTCTTCAGCACTGTTCCAAATGCCAAAAAGATCTTTTGTATCGTTTACAATACACCTGATCCTGCCGCAATTCGCCCGGGAAGAATATTCTCGAACACTGTGTTTCTGGGTCTGAATTTTTCTGACAGAGACATCTTTAAGCTGGTTACTCCACTTATAATTTCGGATAATTCAAAGAATCTGCAAAAAAAGTATACAATCCTCTGCCCTTCAGGGTAATATTGCTGATGGCAATCTTCTGGAAGTGCTGCAATTCATCGAAATTGGAAGTAAAACCGGGTGTCTGCTTATCGAAACGGAACGCCCGTTTGGTCTGATCTATTTTCTGAATGGTCGAATAATCTATGCTGCAACAGCTCAGGAAATTATCGGGAAAGAGGCGGTTTTTATGATTTTGAATCTTAAGAATGGCAATTTCCGGTTTATCCTCAATCGCAAGCCAAAATCCAGCAACGCCAATCTTTCGACACTTGAGGTCCTGATGGAATGGACAAAGGCTTTAGATGAAGCTAATGGGCATTGATTATGGGATTCGTCGGGTAGGAGTCGCAGTCACCGATGAGCAGGGACTGGCCATCAGAGGCCTGACCACCATAGACCGCAAAAAGAACCCCGATTTAATTGCTGCCATTCTCTCCCTCATTAAACAGGAAAAGCCTGAAGCACTGGTAATCGGACTTCCCCTTGACATCAATATGGCAGAAACTGTAATGTCTAAGGAAGTTCGGTCTTTCGCAGAGAAACTGCAGATCAGCTCAGGACTTCCGGTCAATTTTGTTGATGAGAGTTATTCCTCAAAAAAAGCAGCAGAACTAATGAGATTCAGGAAAAAGAAGATGCGAAAAGACAAAGCAGCAATTGACCGTTTAGCTGCCTGTCTGATACTGCAATCGTATCGTGAGGATCAGGGGTGGGAATATTAAAATCAGCATTCTTCCAGATAATCTTTTCAGCTTCTATTCTAATATTCCAGTTCTGCACACCAGTCGTTGCCCCCCATTTCACTTTACCCAAACCCACGATCCAGACTGTTAAACTGGATATTTCCAACCGGTTCAAGGAAGCGATCCATATTAACTGGTCAATGCCCCAGGCTGGTTCTTCTGAGATTCAATCTTATACTTTGCTGAGAATGTTTGAATCAGACTCCTTTTACAGTGTACTTTCAGAGAACATTCCACCTGACACATTCAACTTCTACGACCACCTTGACCCCGCATCTTTCCCTCTTTCAAGCATAGAAAGAAACCTTGTTTATTACCGGATTTTTGCAATCGATAAGTCAGGGTTTTCCGGTGATACTTCAGAGCCCTGCACACTATGTATAGTTCAACAATCATCCTTAATTGATATTGATCTTAATACCGGATGTATAAGCTGGTTTTCCGATCTTCACTTTGGTGGCCTACTTTCTTATTGTAAAATATGGAAAGATTCACTGCAAAAAAGCATTACCGGATCAGAACTGACTGCTTATCCTCAAACCGATAAGCCTGCGATTTTCACAACCTGCTTTCCAGCAGATTCCATAGACAGAGGCCGCTGGTTTTATGCCTTATTTGTTAGAAGTTCGGACTGTCACTCCCTGAAAGTCGGGTACTTCGATGTTCCGTAAAAAACATTTTTTTTCTGAGCTCATTTCTTTATCGGTTCTACTGGTATTCATGCTCAATTTTCAAAATTCTGATGCTTCAGAAATTCGATACAGCCTTAAATCGGTTCATGATAATGAAATTTCTGTTGACTTCACAGTAGAGCGTAAAGAAAACTCAGAGCAGCAATTTTACTTTGCTTTTCCTGAGCCTGATGAATTTAATGCAGATGTTCACTTGTCTGCTACCTTAACAGGAACTTCGGAATCCATTCACATAAAAAAAATCACCAGATCTTATTCAGGTAAAACACCTCTGCAATGGTGCTCATTTGATCTGAAAAACATCAAGAAATCTTACCCGCTACATGGAAACCTGAATATCCGCTACAGCAGGGCTTTATTCAATGCTGCCAGAAGTGAGGATATTTCGATCAGAAATGGCATAATCAGAGCTCCAATTAATCTTCCTCTTCCAAAAGTGAAGACGCAGACAGAAAAGTTACCTTTTTCACATGGAATCAGAATTGAAGTTTCTATAGATGGAATCTACAGTATCTCCTCATCGGATCTCATTTCGATGGGAATTCCAATTGACAGAATACCTTCAAGAACATTCCGTCTTTTTAACAAAGGCAAAGAATTACCTATTTACATATCTAATTCCCAGAGAGACCATCTCTCCTCAGATGATTTTATTCTGTTTTATGGCCGGTATCTTAGGGGTAAATCCAGCGAATATGAACAATTCAGCAACACTAATGTTTACTGGCTTACCTGGGGTCAAACTGCCGGTTCCAGGGTTGCCGAAATCTCAGGAGAGCGCCAGAAGAGCCTGACCGATTACACCAATTCAGACCTTATAAAAGCAGTTCAGTTCTATGACACAGTGCATTTTGAAAAAGACACCGATATCAGATATCTCGGCAACATTGATGATGCCCCAATAGAAGAGCTGTTTGACCCGCCCGATGCAGATACATCTTTGGACAACTGGTACTGGGGATTTATCGGTGAAGAGGAATTAACTACCTATCAGATAACCGTTCCCTCTCCTGCAGCCTCAGGTCTGGCCAGAATGCAGATCTCTTTTACCGGACTCTCCAGTCTGGACAGTGTAAAAAATGATCACCAGGTGCGAATACTGCTTAATAATAATCCTGTAGGGAATAACAATGTAGCAAACTGGGATGGTCAAAGAAGCTTTCTTTTCACCAGTGATACATTTTCTGTGACACAGCTTAAATCTGGTGTAAACGTGATCAGTTTTCTATGCCCATCACGAGGCTATATAGACCGTTCTGCATTAAACTGGATCAGGCTGGAATATAACCGCAATTATCAGGCAGTAAATGATCGCATAGAATTTAAAAACAGCACTGATGGAATTGGTGCAACAGTAGAATATCAACTCAACGGCTTTACCAGCGATCAGCTTGAACTGTGGGATATTAAACAGAACCGTTTTTTTACTAATTTTACTGTTTTTAAGGGAAGCGGCAACCAGCGCAATACCTTCACCATTGCATTTCAGGACAGTGTCAGCCATAATACCACTTATTTTGCCCAGGCCAAAGCACACCGGCTATCACCTTCACTGATGATTCCTGACACTATCAGAACCGACTGGGATAAGCTTGCCGGGTACCAATATATTGTAATTAGTGTTGATTCATTCAAAACAGAACTGGAGCCTTTGCTGCAGCTTCATAACAGCCGGGGACTTTCTGCCGCATTTGTAAGTATCGATGACATATACAACTATTTTTCGGGTGGGATCCGGGACCCCGAAAGCATAAGGGCCTTCATTCAATACCTCTTCTCCATATCTGGATCGAGCCCTCCTCGCTATCTGCTTTTAGGTGGAGACACCTCCCATGATCTGGATAAGAAGAACCGAGACAGAAACATCATTCCTACGAGGTTAAGCAGAATTCCAGGATGGGGACCTGCTGCCAATGACAGTTATTTTGCCACAGTATGGGGAAATGATAATTTTCCGGATCTTTATGTGGGACGATTTCCGGCTCAGGATCGCAGTCAGATGCGTATTATGGTGGAAAAAACAATCCGTTACATCAAAACGCCTCAACGAGGGTTCTGGCGTGACAATATGCTTCTTTTAGGAGGCGGAGAAGCTGAATTCAGCAGATTCAATGAAGAGTCGATAAGAGAGATAATCCGGCAGAAGATGAATATCACGCGTATAGAAGCTGATTCAGGATCACGATTTTACAAAGATGGCTCCACTGCATCTAAAATGATAGCAGATAGAATCAATGCCGGTGTTTTTCTGATCAATTTTAATGGACATGGTGGCGGAAACATCTGGTCAGATAATAACTTTTTCGGCTATAAAGATCTCTCCAGACTTTACAACGGTCAATGGGGCAACTCCGGACACCTTCCCTTTGTTTTCAGTTTCACCTGCCTTACCGGTTTTTTTGAAAGTGTCTACTACCGTTCTCTTGGCGAGGAATTCTTAAGAAACAGTCCGCATGGCTGCATCGGATTTTATGGTGCATCTGCCTACACCTCCCTGAGAGGCAACCTGATAATGAATAAGATTATGCTGGAGACAGCTTTTGATGGCCAGATCGAAACAATCGGTGAATTGATAGATTTTTGTGAAATGAGTATGCTGGTAAGATATGGCTCCCAGTACCTGCCCCTTGTCCGTCAATATAACCTTCTGGGCGATCCGGCACTTCCCTGGAAATTAACTTCAGATACTCTTGATATGACTCTCAATAATGCATCACTTAAAGATAACGACAGCCTTAAACTTCACTGCAATACCGCTCCGGTCTATAATGGCAACATCAGAATAACTGTAAATACCGAAACTGAAGAATGGTTTCAGACTATTGAACCAATAACCAATGGCCAGTTTTCTGCAGTTTATCCTGTGAAAAGCAATATCAGCTCTGCTGCAGGAACTGTGAGGGCCTATGCATGGAACGATTCCACCGAAGTACGCGGGTGGCTCACTTTCAGTAAAGACAGCATCCTGGTATATGACGCCAGGATCTCTCCACGGGATCCGTTTTTCGGAGATAGTGTTCTTGTTTCCTGTAAATTGACTCTCGATTCTTCAATGTTACCGGCTGTTGTATATTGCATGTATGACCTGGGAGCTGCAGCGAGCAAAGATCATTCATTTACAGGTATCCGGATGGTTTCTGATGAGAATAACAACTGGGTATCTTCCCAGAAAATTCCACTGACATTAAAAAACGATCTCTCCGAAAAACTTTTGCTCTATTTCAGAGTCGTAACACCTGTTAAATCCAGAGAAAGTGAGCTTTTCAGCTTTAACATCAGAGGACGACCGGATCTGGTTTTCACAGATGATTCGCTTGAGATACAATGGATAAATGATTCCCTGAGAATCAATGCCACAGTTCTTAATTGCGGCAATGCCATTTCTCCACCTTTCCAGATTCATTTTTTCTGGAATACCGATAGTAGAATCGATGATACCATCTTAACCTTATCATATCCCGATTCCCTGGCACCGGGAAAAAACCGCGGGTTTTCCTTTGCACTTCCGGATACTCAGGGAAAACTATATTTTAGCGGATGGATTAATTATCAGGAGAGCTTTACGGAATTGGATCACCATAATAACCGGATCAGCGGATATTCCTGTATATACTACAAAGACATGGCAACACAACAAGATACTCTGAAAACTGAATGTAACTCCGTAATGGTGATACCGGCACAGGCAAAAAAACAGAAACAGAGGATATTCATATTTACAGAAAAAATAAAGGAAGCTGCACCACTGAAAAACAGCTCTCATTGGGCTCCCCTTGTCTGCAACAATCAAGCAGTTCAATTTTCCCTGTATAGCAGAGCAGCAATGAGTATCACTGACACCCTGATCTGGTCTTTTAAGGTTGATACTGCCGGACAAAATAGCATAGATGGTTGTAAGTTTGAGGTGATGACTTACGATTCGGTTATTAAAGTCTGGAAAAGCAGCGGCAGTGTAATTGCTTCTGCACAGTCTGTTCAAATGAAAAGCAGTTCAAGGGGCCCCCTGGCACTTGCAAACATTAAAGATCTGCAGCCACCCGAAATTCAGGTTTCGGTTGCAGGAAGAACCCTGAATTTCACCGATTATGCAGCTAAAGACAAACCATTTTCGATCTTTATCTCTGATCCTTCAGGAATCGATCCGCAATCGGTCAGCGTACTTCTAAATGGTAAAGCACTGAACCCCGACCGGATATCATCCGTCGAGCAATCCGATGCTCTTGAGAATCTCTCCATAACCGCTTATCCTCAGGCACAACACGCAGTAGATTCTCTCCAGATTTCAGCCACAGATCTGGCCGGAAACAGCGCGACCAGGACCATCGCTTATCAACCCGGAGAGGAACTTTCAATCCGGTTTCTGGCTTGCCATCCCAATCCCTTTACAGCTCAGCAAATGCCCAATGGCACCATAAAAAATGTCCGTTTTGCCTTTCTTCTTACCGATGTCGCAGATAATGTTACTCTTACTGTTTACACGGTTAGCGGAAAGACTGTTCAATCCTGGTCATTTCCATCGCTTATTGGTTATCAGGAGATCAAATGGAATGGAAGAGACCGGGATGGAGCAAGAATAGCAAATGGAACTTATTATGCCAAACTGGTAGCAAAAAACCGGCAGAAAAAAGTTACTAAAATTATCCGTATTGCCAAACTTGAGGGATATTGATTATGTCTTTATACATAGTTGCCACTCCGATAGGAAACCTGGAAGACATGACATTCCGTGCAGTAAAGACTCTTAATGAGGTGGACCTTATTCTTGCAGAAGACACCAGGGTTTCAAAGAAGCTTCTGACTCATTTTGGGATCACCACCCCTACTTGTACCTATCATGATTTCAACAAGGAAAAAATGACTCCGCTACTGGTTGAACGGCTTAAAAAGGGGGAAACCATGGCTCTGATAAGTGATGCCGGGACTCCAGGGATTGCAGATCCGGCATTCAACCTGGTTCGTGCTGCAATAAAAGAGCAGATTGCTGTAGTTCCCATTCCCGGGGCTTCTGCTTTAATTTCAGCACTGGTTTGTAGTGGTCTTCCAACCGATCGTTTTGTGTTTGAAAATTTTCTTCCACATAAAAGCTCTCAAAGGCGCAAGTTATTCGAATCATTGAAAACGGAGCACCGTACAGTGATTTTCTATGAAACCCCGCACCGAATTGTCAAAGTTCTGGAAGAGATAGAGGAGATACTGGGAGACATTCAGGTGGTAATTGCGCGTGAGCTGACCAAGTTATATGAGCAGTTTCTCAGGGGAAGTGCCAAAGAGCTTCTGGAACATTTTAAGACCACTTCACCCAGAGGTGAAATGGTGATTTTGTTTAACACTCGTATTCATGCTGATAAGCAGCAATCACCTGACTAACTGGATAGAATTTCTCCTTTATCCTCCTGGTCAAATCATAGATTGTCCCATACCCCCTAAATCTTAAAGGGAATTTTAACCCAAATTTTCCATTAGGCAATAACTGATTGTGTAACTGGTAGAGCGGACTGAGCTCATTATTTGTCACCCACCTTTTGTGGGTTTTGAATTAGAGTGCTTTTCAGAAGATATATTCTTTAAATAGGTAGAAATTTTCAGCACTACCGCTTCCTTTAATATAATTTCATAGTTGGCTTAGCGAATTTTCATTTAGTTTAGAGATGTACCATTTAAAGCTTAGAAATTTCTCATTTAAGCTTAGAAAGTTACCATCTATAGCTTAGAAATTCATCATTAAGTTTAGAAAATTTCATCGCAGCTTAGAATATTTCATCTATTCTCATTGAAAGATTTCTCCTCGAAGACTGGTCGAAATGGCAAACAACGAAGACTGGTCGAAATGACTGTCAGCGAGGGCATACCGGAGCAACCAACAGACTTGCCAAGTCGAGCTTAAATTAATCCCCCTGTTTAATAGTAATTTGGGTTTAAGATCCTCTCAATGTCTATGGGTGGACTTGATCCCGGTGCCCTTTTTCGGTCTTAAGTTCCCGTTTTTAAGGATTTTTAGAGCATAAATTCTCTCCCCCTATCTGCTTGAAATTTTCCCTCCTTAGTTATACTATTGAAAATGGGTAATTGCTTTGTGCGGAACCAGTTGGAGGAGATAATGAAATACGTTTTGTTGGTTATTATGGTTTTTTATCCGGTATTGTCAGTGTATGCCGATACTGACAGCAAAGTTTCCAGACCGATTCTTTTCGCTTTAAAACCCATAGATGCCGGTGCTACCGATCAGAAAAACCGCAACGTGTGGGCCATAGCCGTTATTGATCAGTTAACCCGTTTCAGACTGGAACCTCTAAGAGAGATTATCTCCGTACCAAAAACGGTTTTAGATTCTGTTATCCCGGAGATGGTTTCTCCTGAAGCCATTGTCAGCAATGACACTTATAGAAAATTTGCAGGCAGACTCAAATGTACTCATCTTTTGAGTCAGAAATTTGAAATCTCTCAGCCGGAAAAGAAACTACAGTACTATATCGAAGTCTTTAATGCAAAAAACAATCAGCTTATGTTCACTCTGGAAAAAGAGATTCCTCTTGAACACTTTGCACCCGGAATTGATTCATGCATATTATCAGCATTAAAGACAGTTCAACCAGGAATTTTTCCGGAAACAGAGCGTTTTTTTCAACTTTCTGTGCTGAGTCCAAACTTTAAAAATGTTAAACAGCTCGGAGAACTATATATTCTCGAAAAAGGTAAACAGAAAAGTGATCTTGAGCTTGCCAGAGAATATGAAAAACTGGTTGAAAGAGACCCTTTGTTATTGCTGGCCAATTATTCCTGTGCACTTGCATATTTCCGCGGAAAACAATATCAGAAATCAGCCAATTATTTAAAGCAGCTACTTGACCTTACGCCTATTCACTCTTCGCTTTTTATCATTCTGGCCCAGAGCTACCGGTTGGCAGGACAGTATCAGGAAGCTTTAAATGTGACCCTTCAATGTGATCGGATGAGGCTTAGAAGCACCCCATTTCTTCTGGAAAAAGCCATGGCATTTGAAGGACTGAACCAGCGCGGTTCTGCTCTCAATACATACCTGCAGATCTTAACAGTTAATCCCAATCAGTCGCAGGCGTTACTTTTTCTTGCACAACAGCGAAACAACGAAGCTAATTATAATGAAGGTCTTCAGTATGCAGAAAAACTTTTATCCAAAGAACCTTCAAACGGTAAAGCCGGCTTTGAAAAGGGAAGGGCATTGTGTGCCCTTGGGAAATACGATGAGGCATTTACAGTTCTGAAAAAGGCAGCCTCCGATAATCCCGATGACCCGCTTATTCTGCAATGGCTGGGAGATCTCTTTATTCGTAAACAACTGTACACTGAAGCTATCGACCGCTACAAACAGGCCTCTAAATTAGCTCCGGATGATTTTGATCTTTACATTAAAACCTCCAAAGCCCTTCAACTGGCTAACCAGAACAATGAGGCGTTAAAAACTCTTAAAAGTATCAGCACCAGATTCAAGGACAAGCCTCAGTTGTATAAAGAAATCGGTATTCTGGAACATAAACTTGGCAGCCTGGATTCAGCACTGAATCATCTCTCATTTTTCTGCCGAAATGATTCTTCCTCTGCAGAAGTCTATCTCGTGCTGGGTCATATTTTCAGTCAGAAGTCCGATTTTAAAGCTGCCCTCAACCATTACTCCAGATCCATGAGTATTTCCGGGCCCACAATCGAGTGCAAACTGGCCATTGCAGATGTTTACCTCAAGACAAAAGACCATTCATCTGCACGTAGTCTTCTAAAAGAGGTACTTGCAGAAAGAGCGGAAAAAACTGCCAATCGCATGATGGGTGAAGCATATCTGCAGGCTGGTGATCTCAGAAACGCCCTTTCTTATTATCTGAAAGAACGGGAACTGCATGGTAATGACCCTTTGGTTCAGGAAAAGATCGCAAACCTCTATTTCTTCCAGGGTTTTTACGCCCCTGCCAAGACCGAATTTTTAAATCTGGTCAAGCTTTCCCCGGAACACCACGAGGCTTACTATTATCTGGCAATACTTGATTTAAGAGAGGGACAGACAGGCTCTTCAGAGCAGTATCTGAAAAAGGCTGAAAAACTGAGTAAAGGAAACGCCACAATCCACTATCATCTGGGCATTAACTTCGAAAATAACAAGATGCTGGAAAAAGCAATCTCCTCATATAACAATTGTCTCTCTTTTGAACCGACCAATCAGAATGCGCTGTTAAATCTGGCTGATGTCTACATAAAGGCAGAAAAGGACAGTGCTGCAGCAGAGACTTATGTTAAACTTTTCAACATCGATAATGCCAAATACTCTGCAAACCTGGCCAATGCCGGTCACCTGTTTTTTAAACTCAAGCTTTTTGACAAGGCGATAAGTGCCTATTCCACTTTTCTGGAGAAAAAATTCAATGACTTCAGTGTCAATGTAGGATATGCTACCATAATGTACAGCAGAAAGGATTATTCCAAGGTAATTTCTTTGCTCAAGTTTATTAATGGGACATGGCTCAAAGATGATAAGGTAGTAACCATGCTGGCTGACTCCTATTTTAAAACAGGACAATACGCTCTTGCTCTTCCACACCTTTCCACACTGCTTTCATTAGATGCCCAAAACCGTTTTGCAATAAAACACTCTGCTATAGCTCTGGAAAAAACAGCAGATACTCTCAAAGCGATCAGCATGTATGAAAGATTTCTTAAACTGCCTCCCGAAAAAGACAGAGCAGATGCAGCATTTCACCTTGGAGAACTATACGAATCACAAAGATTCCAGGATAAGGCTGTTTTACAGTATGAAAACAACATAAAAGAATATCCCGAAGATCTCAGAAACCATACTAACCTGGGGGCTCTCTATTACAGGGATAAAAAATATGTCAAGGCTCAGAAAATTCTGGAGACTGCGGTCTCATTTGCACACGCCACCCCGATCCTGCATAAAATGCTGGCACAGACCTATTCTGCACAGAATGAATACCCCCAAGCCATTCAATTTTATGAGAAATACCTGAAATCAGTACCCAAAGATGCTTCTGCCTGGAAAGAGATAGGAACATGCCACTTTACTCTTAATGATTATTCAAAGGCGATTCCTGCTTTCGAAAAAGCCAGGGAACTAAGCAGCACAGAAGACTTTGAGGTAGCGTATCTTCTGGGATATTCCTATCTGGAAACTGATAATTACAGTAAAGCTATTGCACCCCTGGGAAGAGCACGAGCTTTAAACAATAAGGATTACAGAGTCTATGATGCTCTGGCACAGTGTTATCGTAATCTGAAAGAAACCAGCACACTTACTGCAATTCTTACCGACTGGATCGCCATAGATCCTAAACGATATGACATAAAAATTGAGCTGGGATCACTGATGCTTGATGCAAAAAAAATCTCGGAAGCCATCGCTATGCTCACCGAAGCTTCCCGTTTCATTCCATCAGAACCCAAACCATATCTGCTTCTGGCCCAGGCTCATGAAATCCTGGGTAATGACAGCTTACGTTTCAAGCATCTCTCCACTGCACTGCAGTTTGCACCAAATAACTGGGAGACTCGCTACCAGCTTTCCAGATACTATCTTTCCATACAACAGTTGCAGGAAGCTGAAGAGCATCTTATGGCAACCATAAGGCTAAATCCGGCTCACGGCATCTCCCATTTCGAATATGGCACATTGCTTCTTGATCGCAAAGATTATGAAAAAGCCTCTCTCGAATTCAAAATGGCTCTGGAAAGTGAACCGAACAACTCTTATTACAGAGCCAAACTTGCATACTCATCTATAATGACAGGCGACAAAAAAACCGCTCAGGACAACATTTCTGCTGCATTGCAGAAAGATCCTAAAGATCCCCGTATCCTTTATTGGGCAGGCCTGGTCTATAAGAATGATGGCAAACACGATCTGGCTTTACAGACATTCCAGGAGGCTCTCAAAATCGAACCATCTAATGCCATGTGTATCGAAGCCATGGGTGATATTTATCTGGAAGCAATCCAGTATAAAAAGGCCGCACAACACTATTTCAAAGCCTGGGAAAAGGGCGGATTCAGTGAACAGCGAGCCATCAAACTGGGCAATGCACTCTCTTATGATGGAAAATTTGTGGAAGCCAAAGACTTCTACGAAACTATTATCAACCGTAATCCAGCTTTCAGTGAAGCCCTTTATAAGCTGGTCGCCGTCTATTGCCAAACCGGTGATTTTAAAAGTGCACGTAAGTGCCTGGCTATGTTCAAAAATGATGGAACCCCATGGATGCAACTGGCACAGGGCTTGATTTTTGAAATCGAAAATAACATGGATGCCGCTTTCGTGGCATACACTATTGCCAGAAGACTTGCTCCTAAGAACACATTCGTGCATTCAGGTTTCGGAAGAGTCTATCTGAAAAAAAACATGGTCGATTCCGCTATTATAGAACTCTCTGCTGCCGCTGCAGCAGATACTCTCAATATGCAACTGCTGATCGATCTGGGTAACGCTTTCAAAGGAATGGGTGATTCTTATTCCGCTTACCAGTACTATCTGGAAGTAGATAAAAGATACCCGGAACACAAGGAAGTGCACCTGTTAATGGCACAGATTAAAGCCGATGAAGGGAAGTACAATGAAGCTATCCGTATCTGTGAAAAAGGCCTCAAATATCACCCATCCAATGCAGATCTGTATTATCTGTTAGGTAAGCAGTTGCAGAAAGCAGACAAATTCGATTCAGCTATCGATGCCTTTCAGACCGCCTTGAAAAAGGGAAAAGGAAAACCGATCGATGCTCTTCGATGCATCGGAAATATTTATTACAGCAATCTGGTAAATGACAAAAAAGCCAAAGAGTTCTATAAACGGTATGTTAAAGCCGGAGGAAAGAGTCCGGAAGTGGCTGAAGCGATGAAAAAACTGGAGGGGATCTGAGGAGGAGTGAATAAAGAATATCGAATATCGAATAACGAATAACGAATATCGAAGGGGAAGAAAATGGGATCGTTGATCGAGTCTTATTTTCCCAAGCTAGTGAGCGACATTTAGATGAAAAGCAATGTGCAGTATACGGGCTGCCGTAACATAGACAAATAGCAGGAATAGGAGATCAGGAAAAACACGAACGGTACAATTTTCCATATTCTTTCCCTTAACGTTTGCGCTTTAAATAAACAGATTAATTACAAGATCATTTACAAAATCTTGCTGCTATATTTCTGTACTTTTCAGATTTCAAGATTAAACTCAGGCATTCTTTATAATCTTCTCAACTGTCTCGTTACTTAAACCAGTAATCTCCTGTATTGATTGCATACTTATTCCTTTTTTAATCATCCGTCTGACAATCTGGTGCACCAATTCCTCTTCCTGCTCAAATTTGGCCTTTTCCTGCTCAATCACTTTTCGCAGATCCCTTTCAATTTTCTCTCTTTTCAACCGTTCTTCCTCACGAAATACATCTGCTATCGTTTTCATATATGCCTCACCACCA
>Ga0180028_1018005_pt1 | contig 14529 bp, 26 predicted proteins | sample BioARNtimezero_FD_135970 | JGI IMG/M metagenome (GOLD analysis project Ga0180028, IMG submission 135970) | Anaerobic biogas reactor microbial communites from Seattle, Washington, USA - Biogas_R1-A RNA time zero (Metagenome Metatranscriptome) | ecosystem: Engineered > Bioreactor > Anaerobic >...
ATAATGTGGCGATGGTTGGGGCACTGATAACCCCGATAGCAATGGAGAAGGAACTTCGCTTTGCTATTCGTGAGGGAGGCCGCACAGTAGGTGCCGGCGTTGTCAGCGAAATCATCGAATAGCATAGGGAAGGTATTTCAGGGAATAAAATGATAGAAAAATCGTTAGCAAACCAGAAAATCAGGATTCGTCTAAAGGCATATGACCATAAATTGCTGGATCAGTCTGCTTTGGAAATTGTTGATACAGTCAGGGAGACTGGCGCCAAAATAGCCGGCCCTATACCTCTTCCTACTGTGATTAACAGATATTGTGTTTTGAGGTCTCCACATGTGAACAAAAAGGCAAGAGAACAGTTTGAAATAAGAACGCATAAAAGACTTCTGGATATCCTGGAGCCTACACAGCAAACAGTCGACGCCTTGATGAAGTTGGATTTATCTGGCGGAGTTGACGTAGAGATTAAATTATAAGCGAACTAAAGGGTTGGAGAGTTAAATGGGCAACAGGATATTTGGTAAGAAACTCGGCATGACACGCTACTTTCTTGATGAAGGAAAGAGTGTGCCTGTAACACTGGTACAAGCCGGCCCATGTATTGTTATTCAGAAAAAGACCATTGATAAAGATGGTTATGAGGCTATTCAGGTTGGTTTTGAAGAAAAGAAAGAGAGCAGGGTCAATAAACCTTTAAAAGGCCATCAAAAGGCTGCTGGTAATAAATATTTTCAATTTCTCAAGGAGATCAGAGTTAAGGATGCCAAGGAATATGAACTCGGTCAGGAAATTACAGCAGATATCTTTCAGATTGGCGACATGGTTACTGTTTCCGGAAAGAGTATAGGACGTGGATTTACCGGTGTTGTAAAACGATGGGGGTTTGGCGGTGGAAGATGGACTCATGGTTCAAGATCCCATAGAGTGCCTGGGTCCATTGGTAACAGTACAACACCTGGCAGGGTTGTCAAAGGAAGGAAACTTCCCGGAAGGTTTGGTTTCGAAAGAATCACAGTAAAAAATTTAAAGGTGCTTGATGTAAGACCTGATATTAACCTTATAGCAATAAAAGGACCGTTACCAGGTAGTGATAATTCGATAATTGAAATCTGCAGATTGTAGATTATTAAAGAAGTGATAAGCAAAAATGATAGTAATCGATGTACATAATCTAAACGCGGAAAAGACAGCTGAGATAGAACTGAATGAAAGAATCTTTGGCGTAGATGTCAGAAAAGATATTCTTCATCAGGTAGTTGTCAGCCAGCTTAATAAAAAACGGGCAGGTACCTCTTCTGTAAAGACCCGATCAGAGGTTAACGGGTCGAGAACCAAACTTTGGCGACAGAAGGGCACAGGCAGGGCGAGGATAGGGACTCCTCAATCTCCAACCAGACGTGGCGGGGGTATTGCATTTGGCCCTGTTCAGAGGCTATATATAAACAAGGTCTCCAAGAAGATCAGAAAGGCTGCCATTTCAATGGCCCTGAGCGACAAATACAATACAAAACAGCTTATTGTTGTTGATGACTTTAATATGCCGGAAATTAAGACCAAAGATTTTGTAAAGGTTATAAATAATTTCAAAACAAAAAAGGCATTGATTGTAACTGATTCTAAAAATATAAATCTTGAAAAATCATCAAGAAATGTCCCAGGAATCAAGATTATCAGGCAGGAGGGGATTAATGTATACGATATCCTGAACCACGATCATCTTTTTCTTGTCAGACCTTCTATTGAAAAGATTGAGGAGGCATTGATTTCATAATGGATATTTATAGTGTGATCAAGGAACCGCATATCGCCGAAAAAGCAACAATGCAGAAGGAATCATTCAATCAGATTGTTCTTAAGGTTGACCCTCGTGCAAACAAAATAGAAATTAAAAAAGCAACCGAATTGTTGTTCAAAAAAAAGGTGCTGGATGTTAATACACTGAATATGAAAGGCAAGACTCGTAGAGTTGGGAAAAATATCGGGAAAAAGTCTGACTGGAAAAAGGCTATTATAAAACTTGCACCAGGGGAAAATATTGAATTTTTTGATGGTTTATAGCAGTAACATAGGTAAGCGCTAGAATATTATTTCAGAATAGAAAAGGATTATTTGGAGATATAGATGGCTATAAAGAGTCATAAACCGACCTCACCGGGAAGAAGATTTTTTAAAAACAGCGATTTTGAAGAGATCACTACTGATAAACCGGAAAGAAGTCTGGTAAAAACACTCAAAAAAAATAGTGGGCGTAACTGTTATGGTCGAATTACCTCTCGTTTCAGGGGTGGCGGGCACAAAAGACGTTACCGGATTATTGATTTTAAAAGAAATAAAGATGGAATCCCAGCAAAGGTGGCCACTATTGAATATGATCCTAACAGGTCAAGTAATATTGCTCTCCTGAACTACGCAGATGGTGAAAAGCGGTATATTATCGCTGCCGGCGGCATAAAAGTTGGAGATATGATTACCTCTGGTCTGGGTTCGGAGATTACACCGGGTAATACCCTGAAACTCAGCGACATTCCACTCGGTAGTTCGATACATAATATTGAATTGAAACCGGGCCATGGTGGTCAGATTGTTCGAAGTGCCGGAACATATGCCCAGTTGATGGCAAAAGAGGGAAAGTATGCACAGGTTAAACTTCCCTCTGGTGAAGTAAGGATGATTGCCGTTGAATGCAGGGCTACCCTTGGCCAGGTTGGGAATTCAGGCTATATGGGAATAAGCCTTGGTAAGGCAGGAAGATCAAGATGGAAAGGTAGAATGCCTCATGTAAGGGGTGTTGCTATGAACCCTGTAGATCATCCGCATGGCGGCGGTGAAGGAAAATCATCCGGTGGAAGACATCCTGTTACACCGTGGGGTGTTCCAACAAAGGGTTATAAGACAAGGGTAAGAAAGTCTAGCAATAAAATGATTATTAAAAAGAGAAATAAATAAAGTTAATCTCTTTTTACTTAAATGGAGGAATAGTTTTGTCAAGATCATTAAAAAAAGGACCATTTGTTGATGATCACTTGCTAAAAAAGGCAACACAGGCGCAGGAAACCGGGAGCAGAAATATTATAAAGACCTGGTCGCGCAGATCAACGATTTTGCCCGAATTTGTAGGCCTTACCTTTGCGGTACATAATGGCAAGAAATTTATCCCCGTCTTTGTTACAGAAGATATGGTTGGGCACAAGCTTGGCGAATTTTCCCTTACCAGGACATTTTTTGGGCATGCTGGAGACAAAAAAACAAAAGTAAAGGGTGGTAAATAATGGAATCAAGTGCCGTAGCAAGATATATTAGGATCTCTCCACGCAAGGTGCGCCTGGTTATTGACCAGGTAAGGGGAAAACGTGTAGAGGATGCTGTAAATATGCTGAAGTTTGCCCCTCAGAAGGGCGCACTTTTCGTCTTGAAGCTGATCAATTCTGCGGTGGCAAATGCACAACAGATGTCTGATGTGGATGTTGATAAACTTTATGTAAAAAGTATATTTGCAGATGAAGGCCCTATGTTAAAAAGGATTATACCAAGGGCTAGCGGGCGGGCAACAAGAATTTTGAAAAGGACAAGTCATTTGACGGTTGTCCTTAATGATAAATAGTCTTTTGATAAGTAACGATTAGTGCCAACAGGCGGAGGTAAAGATTGGGACAAAAAGTAAACCCTATCGGTTTCAGACTCGGAATAAATAAGGAATGGGCTTCAAAATGGTTTTCCAGTAAAGACTACAGCTGTTTTGTTTACGAAGATTACTGTATCAGAAAGTTTCTAAAAAAGAAGCTGCAACAGGCAGGCATATCAAAGATTGAGATAGAAAGGGCTGCCAACAAGGTTAAACTAAAGATACATACTGCGCGACCCGGGCTCGTTATCGGCAGAAAGGGTTCTGAGATTCAGAATCTTACAAAGGATCTTACTAAGATAATAAACCGTGAGTTCTTTATTGATATTCAGGAGGTTAGAAAGCCTGAAGTTGATGCACAGCTTCTCGCAGAAAATATCGCATTGCAGTTGGTGCGAAGGGTTTCTTTTAGAAGGGCTATGAAAAAGAGTGTTACCTCTGCTCTGAGGTTTGGCGTTCAGGGTATAAAGATTTACTGCAGTGGCAGACTGGGTGGCGCTGAAATGGCCAGAAGAGAATGGTACAGAAAAGGACGCGTTCCACTTCATACGATCAGGGCTGATATAGATTACGGTTTTGCTGAAGCCCTTACCACGTATGGTATTATAGGTATAAAAGTGACCATATTTAATGGTGAGATTTTACCGGATAAAAAGGATTAATAAATGCTTAGTCCAAAAAAATTAAAATATAGAAAAAGACAAAAAGGCAGGATGAATGGAAAGGCCAAAGGAAGCACACTTGAGTTTGGTGAATTTGGTCTTCAGGCAACAGAATGTGGGCGGATGTCAGCACAACAGATCGAATCCGCACGTATTGCTATAACAAGGCACGTAAAACGCGGTGGAAAAATATGGATCAGGGTTTTTCCCGATAAACCAATTACCAAAAAACCTCTTGAAACCAGAATGGGAAAAGGGAAAGGTCCAACGGACAAATGGGTTGCCATTGTGAAACCCGGAAGGATATTGTATGAGATGGAAGGCGTTGGCGAAAGCATTGCGGCAGAGGCCTTCCGTCTTGCCGCACATAAATTGCCTTTTGGAACCAGATTTGTTAGCAGGGGATGAAAATGAAAGCTAAAGAGTTAAGAGAAATAGAACACCAGGAATTGATTGAAAAAGAATCATCCATGCGACTAGATATATTTAACCTGCGGTTTCAGAAGGCCACCGGTCAACTGGCCAATACCGCCAGTATAGGTAAGACTAGAAAAGAATTGGCAAGAGTTAAAACTATTCTTAATGAAAAGAAAAAATAATGAGAACGCAGTGAGGCAGTTATGAAAGAGCGTGGGATTAGAAGAAAATTAACAGGTGTTGTGGTTGGAACAAAGATGGATAAGACCATTGTTGTTATGGTTAGCAGGCTAAAAAAGCACAGCACATATAATAAATTTATACGCAGGCAGACAAAATATCTTGTTCATGATCCCAAAAATATCTGTCAGGAAGGGGACAGGGTACGAATAATTGAATCAAGACCGATCAGTAGACTGAAAAGATGGCATCTTGTTGAGATAGTTGAAAAAAGCCAGATGTCAGCCCCAGAAGTCATTAATGATCTGGTCCAGGAGTAATTAAAATGATTCAAACAGAAACAAAACTAAAGGTTGCTGATAATTCCGGTGCAAAACTGGTAGCCTGTATAAAGGTATTAGGCGGGTCCAAGAGAAGATATGCTTCTATTGGAGATATAATTATTGTATCTGTAAAAGAGGCAATCCCGAATTCAAAAGTCAGCAAGGGAAGCGTTATGAGGGCAGTTATTGTTCGGACAGCCAAAGAGATACGTCGTCCGGATGGGTCTCATATTAAATTTGATGAAAACTCAGCTGTATTGATCAACGCTCAGAATGAACCAATAGGTACTCGTATTTTCGGCCCAGTAGCCAGAGAATTGAGGGCTAAGAAATTTATGAAGATAATTTCTCTTGCCCCAGAAGTACTTTAAATTAATCTTATGGAGTATGTAAGTGCTTAAGAAACATCCCGTAATAAAAAAGAATGATAAGGTAATAGTCCTTACAGGAAAAGAAAAGGGAAAGATCGGTAACGTTCTGACTGTGGATAAGGATGCAGATCGTGTTTTTGTTGAGAAGATAAATCTGGTAAAGAGGCATACCAAACCCAATGCTAAGAATGCTCAGGGCGGTATTGTTGAAAAGGAGGCCCCTATTCATATTTCAAATTTAAAGATTATCTGCAACAAATGTGCTGAGCCGACCAGGGTTGGAAAGCGTATTCTGGATGATGGTTCAAAGGTCAGGGTATGCAAAAAATGTGGTGAAATTCTGGGTGATTAGAGTTAATGGGTTTTAACCCCTTGAATATAACAACATTTACAGGGTAATTTAGAAACAGGAGTAACAGTTGTCCAGGCTGAAAGATAAGTATAACAATGAAGTAGTTCCAGCTTTAATTAAAGAGTTCGGATATACAAGCGCAATGGCTGTGCCTAAAATAAAAAAAGTTGTATTAAACATGGGCATGGGTGAGGCTATATTCAATATTAAGGTGCTTGATAAGGCCGCTGAAGAACTCTCATTAATAGCAGGGCAAAAGGCTGTTATCAGAAAAGCAAAAAAATCTATCGCAGGTTTTAAATTACGTGAAGGTATGCCTATAGGATGCTCGGTCACCTTAAGACGTGATAGGATGTATGATTTTCTTGATAAGCTATTTAATGTAACTCTCCCGCGAGTACGAGACTTTCGTGGTCTGCCAAATAAGTCATTTGATGGCAGGGCAAACTGCTCCGTAGGGATAAAAGAGCACATTATTTTCCCTGAGATAGAATATGATAAAATTGATAAGGTTAAGGGTCTTAATATTACCATCGTTACATCAGGCAGAACGGATGAAGAGGGTATGTTTTTATTAAGATCCTTAGGAATGCCATTTAGGAATTAAAAGGGAGGATGACTTGGCAAAAAAGTCCCTTATAGCAAAAGCTAAGAGAAATCAGAAGTTTTCTACTAGAACATACACCCGTTGCCCTATATGTGGCAGGCCCAGGGCATTTTTAAGAAAATTCGGTCTGTGTAGAATTTGTTTTAGAAATATGGCACTGAGTGGGGTTATTCCCGGTGTAATTAAGTCCAGTTGGTAGCATTTTTAGACAGGGTTTTCCTGTAATATATCGATTGAAAACTTATAAAAAAGTAGAAGGTTAAATAGAACAAGGAGTTATTTTCATGGGAATGACAGATCCGATCGCCGATATGCTGACGAGAATCAGGAATGCAATAATGGCATCATATAATTCAGTAGACATTCCGGGTTCCAGGATGAAGATTAATATCGCCAAGGTGCTTAAATCGGAAGGTTTCATCAAGAATTTTAAATTATTGGATGATAAGAAGCAGGGAATCATCAAGATTTATTTTAAATACGATGAAAAAGGTGTGCCCACAATAGATGGCCTAAAAAGGGTGAGCAAACCCGGGTGCAGAATTTATGCTAAAAGAGACAATATTCCAAAGATATTAAACGGTTTTGGAATAAATATTCTATCTACTTCGAAAGGCATAATTACGGATAAACAGGCCAGGGAGATTGGTGTTGGCGGAGAAATCATCTGTTCGATATGGTGATTTCGTGTTTTATCTATCGTATTATGATCTATTAACTGGAGGTAATAAATGTCACGCATAGGCAAAATGCCTATTCAAATCCCTAAGGATGTTAAAATCGATATTAAAGATGACATGATTACTGTCAAGGGGCCTAAAGGTGAGCTTAAAAGGCAGATTAACCCCAATGTCAGTTTGAATATCGAAAATGATACACTTTTGATAACTGCCAAGGATGATTCAAAAGAGTGCAATGCTTGTCATGGTCTGTTCAGGGCTTTGGTAGCAAATATGGTAAAGGGTGTATCAAAGGGGTTTGAACGGATACTTGAAATAGTTGGGGTAGGGTACAAGGCAGAGGTTTCAGGGAGAAAGGCTACATTCAATCTGGGTTATTCGCACCCTGTTGTTTATGAGCTTCCCAATGGAATAGATGCAACTATTGATAAGTCCAAGATTACACTAAGCGGAATTGATAATGAGCTTCTTGGTGAGACCGCCGCAAAGATCAGGGGTTTCAGAAGGCCTGAACCCTATAAAGGAAAGGGTATCAAGTATGCGGCGGAAGTAATTCAAAGAAAAGCTGGAAAGTCCGGATCCAGAGATTAGAACGGATTATTATTAACAGGATTATAAAATGGCAATAGTAAGAAGAGCAGAATCAAGAGAAAAAAGAAAAAAGCGCTTAAGGAATAAAGTAACGGGTACAGCCGAACGTCCGAGGCTTTCAGTGTTCAGGAGTGCAAAAAATATATACGCACAGATTATTGATGATACAAGTTTCAATACCCTTGTTCAGATCTCCTCTATATCGAAGGAGGTAAGAGATACAATGACAGGAAAGGGTGGAAACATTGAAGGCGCTTCAATGATAGGTAAATTGATCGCACAGAAAGCCCTTGAAAAAGGCATTAAAAAGGTAGTCTTTGACAGAAACGGGTTTCTGTATCATGGACGAGTAAAATCACTTGCTGAAGCAGCTAGAGAAGGCGGTCTGGAATTCTAGGTTTTAAAGGGATTTCTAAATTATTAAGTCAGCAATCAAGGAGACAGGCATTGTTTAAAGAAGAAAGCGGGAATGAATTCATTGAAAAAGTCGTCCATATAAGCAGGGTTGCCAAGGTTGTAAAGGGTGGACGTAGATTCAGTTTTAGCGCAATAGTAATTGTTGGTGATGGAAAAGGCCTTATTGGATTTGGTCTTGGAAAGGCCAATGAGGTCCCCGAGGCTATTAGAAAAGGGGTAGAAAAGGCTAGAAAGAGCATGAAGGCTGTCAGCATAAAGGACGGCACCATACCGCACGAGGCCATCGGTAAATGGGGAGCTGGTCGTGTACTTATTAAACCAGCCGGCCCAGGAACAGGTGTTATTGCAGGCGGGGCTGTAAGGGCTGTACTTGAAGCTGTTGGCATTCAGAATATTCTTTCAAAATGCCTGGGTTCAAATAATCCGCATAATCTTGTAAGGGCGACAATTAAAGGGCTTTGCACTCTGAGGACACCTGAAGAAATTGCATCCAGAAGGAGTAAGACTCTTCAGGAAATGTTAACTTAATTATAAAGAACGAGATTTTATTATGGCTGATAAAATAAAATTAACCCTGGTTAAAAGTGGTATTGGAAAAAATAAAAGAATCAGGGAAACATTAAAAGGTCTGGGATTAACAAAATTGAATAGAACCGTTTGCCTGAATAATACTGCTCCTATCAGAGGAATGATAGAAAAGGTATTATACATGGTAAAGGTTGAAATATAATCATTGGGAGATAATGATGAAGTTAAATGATCTTTCCCCCGCAGAAGGCTCAAGGAAAAGTAAAAAAAGGGTTGGTAGAGGACCAGGCTCAGGCCATGGAAAAACATCATGTAAAGGGCATAAGGGACAAAAGGCCAGATCAGGCGCCAGCGTTGGGCCGGCATTTGAAGGCGGTCAGATGCCTTTACATAGAAGGCTGCCAAAAAGAGGATTCACAAATCATTTTAAGAAGGTGTATGATATCATCAACATCCGTGATCTTAACAGGTGTGAAGCTGGTGTATCAATAGATCAGGAAAAATTGAAAGAGCTGGGACTGTATAAGGGCGCAAAAAATGGGATAAAGCTTCTCGGCAATGGAGACTTGAATCACCCTGTTGAGATAAAAGTGGACATGGCGAGTAAGGAAGCTATTAAAAAGATCGAAGCCGCTGGCGGAAAGATCGAGTTTATCAGACCATAATTTTTTTGGAGAATACTAACCTTGCTAGGCAGTATACAAAATATTCCTAAAATTCCAGAGCTGAAAAAAAGGCTTATCTTCACATTGCTAATGCTAATTGTGTATAGACTGGGCTGTATTCTGCCTACCCCCGGTATTAACGGTGAAGCTCTAACTGAATTATTTAACTCTATTCAGGGAAATCCTTTCGCCCTTATAGATATGTTTTCCGGCGGGGCTTTAAGCAGGGCGTCTGTTATGGCATTGGGAATAATGCCCTATATAACCTCTTCTATCATTTTACAGCTTCTTGCAGTGGTTGTTCCTCATCTTGAAAAACTGCGCAAGGAAGGTGAACAGGGAAGAAAAAAGATAACCCAGTATACGCGTTATGGAACTGTTATATTGAGCATAATCCAAGGGTTTGGTATAGCAATCAGTCTTGAAAGAATGAGCGCTCCTGGTGGCGCCATGATTGTTGCATCGGGTGGATGGGGATTCAGATTACTTACAATCATTACACTCACTGCAGGGACGTCGTTTCTAATGTGGCTTGGTGAGCAGATTACTGAAAGAGGAATAGGAAACGGCATCTCACTCATAATTTTTTCTGGCATAGTAGCAGGGTTCTGGCCCGCTTTTTACAGGGTTATAAGCCTCATGAGCGCAGGGCAGATAAGCATTTTCCTTATGGCGATAATTATAATTGTAATGGTTGCAGTTACCGCATTTGTTGTGTTTATGGAGAGAGGCCAGAGAAGAATTCCTGTGCAATATGCTAAAAGGGTAGTTGGCAGGCGCATGTATGGTGGGCAGAGCACCCATTTACCATTAAAGATAAATGCAGCAGGAGTTATACCTCCAATATTTGCCTCTTCTATACTCTCATTTCCTCTTATGGTTTCAAATTTTGTTGATGTTAACAATATACCGTGGTTACAAGCTATAACAAATTCAATGAACCCCGGACATGTTATTTATAATGTAATCTATGTGCTCTTTATAATATTTTTCTGCTATTTCTATACAGCCGTAAATTATAATCCTATGGATATAGCCGAAAACATGAAGAAACAGGGTGGCTTTATACCGGGTATCAGGCCAGGCAAAAACACTGCCGAATATATTGATAAGGTAATGACCAGGTTAACACTAGGGGGAGCGATTTATATATCTTTAGTGTGTATACTTCCTCAGATATTGATGTATAAGGCAAACATGCCCTATTATTTTGGTGGAACATCCCTGCTTATTGTGGTAGGAGTCGCTATGGATACCGCCAATCAGATTGAATCGCATATGATGATGAGACATTACGAAGGATTCATGAAAAAAGGAATTGGTAAACACAGATAGGTTGCAGGATTATTCAGGAGAATTATTTATCATGAAAGTAAGAGCATCAGTTAAAAAAATGTGTAGCAAGTGCAAGATAATTAAACGCAAGGGTGTTTTGAGAGTTATCTGTGAAAACCCCAGACATAAACAGAGACAGGGCTAACTTGTTGCGTCGATAATATGGTTTATTTCATATCATAAAAGGAGAAATAACTTGGCAAGAATTGCAGGGGTAGATTTACCGAAGAATAAAAGAATCGAGATTGCGCTTACCTATATTTTTGGGATAGGAAGAAGCGGTTCTCAAAAAATACTTAATGAGTGCGGTATTGATTATGATACGAAGGCTGATGATCTAACTGAAAACCAGATCTCGGATATAAGAAGTATTATTGATGAAAAACATAAGGTTGAAGGTGATTTGAGACGCGATGTCTCCATGAATATCAAGAGATTAATGGACTTGGGTCTGTATCGCGGTATTAGGCACAGAAGGGGTTTACCGGTAAGAGGTCAAAGGACAAGCACGAATGCAAGGACCAGAAAAGGCCCCAGCAAATCAATAATGGGCAAAAGGAAAAAATAAGGAGATCAGTTTACAACTATGGCAAAACGTGTAAATAAAGGGAAAAAGATAAAGAAGGAAAAAAAATCAGTACCTAACGGTATAGTGCATATTTGCTCCACCTTTAATAATACGATAATCACCATTACTGACACTGAAGGTAATGTTATATCAGATTCCACTGCTGGAAGGCACGGTTTCAAGGGGTCAAAAAAGAGCACACCATACGCAGCCCAGATGGCTGCTCAGGGTGCATTAAAGGCCGCAATGGAACAGGGGCTTAAAACTGCTGAAGTAAGGGTAAAAGGTCCTGGAGTAGGCAGAGAAGCAGCATTACGCGCTTTGCAGGTTGAGGGTTTTACAGTAAGCATAATAAGAGATGTTACCCCGATACCTCATAACGGGTGTCGCCCTCCAAAGAGAAGAAGGGTATAAATATCTCATTTATCAATACAAATCAGATCGAATGGGTTTGATTTGTCAACAATGGGTTTGAAAGTTATTCATTTTTATTGATAGATGATATTAAGATAAGAAATTTTTGATCAATAGATTAGGAGGCTAGGATTGGCCAGATATACAGATTCATCATGTAGGTTGTGCAGAAGAGAGAATCTCAAACTCTTTCTAAAGGGGGATCGCTGCTACAGTGATAAATGCGCCTTTGAAAGAAGACCATATGCGCCCGGTCAGCATGGCCAGAGACGGGGAGGCAAGGTTTCCGACTATCAGCTGCAGCTTAGAGAAAAGCAAAAAGTTAAAAGAATATACGGCGTTCTGGAAAGGCAGTTTAGAAAATACTATTATAATGCTGAAAGGCAAAAAGGTATCACTGGTACAAATCTTCTGCTTTTTCTTGAATGCAGGATTGATAATGTTATTTACAGGATGGGTTTTGCATCTTCAAGGAGTCAGGCAAGGCAACTGGTTAGACAGAATCATTTTACAGTTAATGGCCAAAAGATAAATATTCCTTCATTTCAGGTCTCTAAAGGAGATTGTATTGAGGTAAAGGAAAAAAGCAGAAAGTCGAAGGTCATTCTTGATTCGTTGGAGACAGTAGTTCGCAGAGGAATTCCTGCCTGGATCGATCTTGATAAAGATAAATATCGTGGCACTCTGACGGCTATTCCCAACAGGGAAGACCTGACTATGCCTATGCAGGAACAGCTTATAGTTGAGTTGTATTCCAAATAGGAGTTGATTTTAATCCTTTAATAAAATCTCATGTATCATAGTGGAGGTACTTTTTTGGGAGATCTTAAAGCAAGAAACTGGCGTGAATTGATTAAACCGAAAAGCATTGAAATAGAGTCTGAAACAAGATCTGCTTTTTACGGTAAATTTGTATGTGAACCACTTGAAAGGGGTTTTGGTATAACTATCGGAAACGCCCTGAGGCGTATTTTACTATCCTCATTGCAGGGTGCAGCGATAGTTTCGGTTAAATTTGATAATGTCGTTCATGAGTTTTCCTCTATACCGGGGGTTATCGAGGATGTTACTGAAATCATCCTGAACCTTAAGGAGATCAATCTAAGGTTGATAGATGTTGAAGAAGCGGTGCTTAGCCTGTCTGTAGATGGGGAAGGAGTCGTTACAGCAGGGGATATCAGCCAAAATGAAGAGGTGGAGATCCTGAATCCGGAAAAACAGATAGCCACATTGAGTAAAAAAGGAAAACTCAATATGGAGATGGTTGTCAAGATGGGTAAGGGTTATGTACCGGCTGAAAAAGACTCCGCGTCCAATAATGAAATCGGTGAAATACTTATTGACGCCAGCTTTTCACCCATAAAGAAGGTGAATTATATCATTTCGAATGCCAGGGTGGGTCAGAAAACAGATTATGACAGGCTGACCATAGAGATATTTACAGATGGCAGCGTATTACCTGAAGATGCACTCTCATACTCTGCCAAGATACTTAAAGAGCAGATGACGCCCTTTATAAATTTTGAAGAAGAGGCAGAGCCTGATGAAATAGAGGAAGAGGAAGAGAGCGACAAGCTTAATGAAAATCTTTTCAGGCCGGTTTCAGAGCTTGAATTGTCTGTCAGGTCTGCGAACTGTCTGAAAAATGCTGAGATAACCATGATCGGGGAGCTGGTACAGAAGACCGAAGCAGAGATGCTCAAAACTAAAAACTTTGGCAGGAAATCCCTTAACGAGATCAAGGCCATACTTTCAGAAATGGGATTAGGATTGGGCATGAAGATTGATAGATTTCCATCAGCAGCCCCTGAGATTGCAGATGATGAAGATGAAAGCGAAAAGGAAGATTAAAAATGAGGCATCAAAATAGCGGTAGAAGACTTGGACGTAACTCAAGCCATAGAAAGGCAATGTACCGAAATATGGTTACATCTCTTTTCAAATATGGAAAGATTGAAACAACAGATGCTAAGGCAAAGGAACTGAAACCAATAGCTGAAAAGCTTATTACACTTGCCAAAAAGGGCGATCTGCACTCAAGAAGGCTCGCAATATCCTATATGAGTGAAAAAACTATTACCCATAAACTTTTTGACGACATAAAGAACGGGTATCTGAACAGACAGGGCGGGTATCTAAGGATAATAAAAAACGGTTTCAGGCATGGTGATGCTGCGGCTGTCTCTATTGTTCAATTACTTAATTCTGATGAAATGGCAAAAAAGGCTGCAAAAAAGGATATAACTTCTGAAGATGGCACAAAATAATATCACTTTAAAATAAGCAGTTAAAAGATATTTACAGGATAAAAAAAATAAAGTCTGAATATTTACAGTTTGAGTGCTTGACCAATTAGAGCTCATTTGCTAGGATACCTGGATTTCAAAAACACTTAATATATAAAAGCAAATGGCAAACTTACTTGTCCAAAATTGGGAAAAACCTCCTTACCGGTTACACGGTAAGGAGGTTTTTTTTCACGGAGCTATATGAGCCTGTTTAATCATAAAAATCTGTTAGGCATGGGTCAGTTATCTGTCAGTGATATCAATCTTATTCTTCAAACAGCAGAATCATTTAAAGAGATCTCCACAAGGGATATTAAAAAGGTGCCAACACTCAGGGGAAAAACAGTTGTTCTTTTTTTCCATGAACCAAGCACCCGGACAAAAACCTCCTTTGAGATTGCTGCAAAACGGCTGAGCGCAGATACATTCAGCCTGTCATCCTCCGGAAGCAGTATGGTAAAAGGTGAGACACTTATAGATACTGCAAAAAATCTTCAGGCGATGAATCCTGA
>Ga0180028_1223128_pt1 | contig 13854 bp, 11 predicted proteins | sample BioARNtimezero_FD_135970 | JGI IMG/M metagenome (GOLD analysis project Ga0180028, IMG submission 135970) | Anaerobic biogas reactor microbial communites from Seattle, Washington, USA - Biogas_R1-A RNA time zero (Metagenome Metatranscriptome) | ecosystem: Engineered > Bioreactor > Anaerobic >...
ATAATATGTAATAATATAATACTAAACAGAACAAATATAAATATTGATTGATGATTTTTCACTCCATATGATCATCAATCGTTTTTTTTTACACTTTTCAAGGAGCCATAGATGGTTACAATTACCGAAATAAAAAAGAAGGCAAAAGCAATGGGCATTTCCAATTCAAGGCTTGAAAAAGAGGAGCTTGTTCATGCAATTCAGGAGTCCGAAGGCAATTTCCCCTGTTATAAAACTGCCAATGATTTCTGTGATCAGGTTGAATGCTGCTGGCGAGAAGATTGCCTCAGTGAAAAATAAACAAAAAACTTGATTTGCCTGCAAACATCTTGTAGTTTATATACAAATGAAAAAGAAAAATTTAATAGCTTTTATTCCTGTCATTAGCATCATTAGCATTGCTGTGGTCATTCTACCATGGCAAAGGGAGACAGGTTTTTAAGTTTAAATAGAAATTTTAAAAAATTAAGCCTGTTTCCTTACCGGGAAGCGGGCTTTTCTGTTTTTAACACACACTAATCCTTGATTATTCAGGGCGGAGGTCGTATTTTACAAAACTGTTTAATTACGATCGGTTTATTTGTCAATAAATACTCGTACGGAGATACTGATTGAAAAAAACTGGTGCACAAATTGTAATTGACGCTCTCATTCAGGAGGGAGTCAAGGTTGTCTTCGGATATCCTGGTGGTGTCGTAATTCCTATTTTTGATGTGCTTTACGATACGGAAAATCTGGAGTTTGTCCTGACTCGTCATGAGCAGGCTGCGGCACATGCAGCTGACGGGTATGCCCGCGCTACTGGTGATGTAGGTGTTTGTCTGGTGACATCGGGACCTGGCGCAACCAACATTATGACCGGTATTGCAACTGCGTACCTCGATTCGATTCCGATGGTTGCAATAACCGGACAGGTGGCAACGCCGCTCCTTGGTACCGATGCATTTCAGGAAGCTGACATAGTCGGAATGAGCCGACCGGTTACAAAACATAATTTCCTTGTACGGTCAATTAACGAACTGCCGACGTTGCTTAAGCAGGCTTTCTATATCGCTCGTACCGGCAGACCTGGTCCGGTGCTTATCGATATTCCCGTTGATGTATCACGGGCGGTGCTTGAGGATTACTTATATCCGGAATCGGTGTCAATTCGCAGTTACAAACCGAATCTTGATGGTCATATAAAACAGATTCGCAAAGCAGCTGAAATGATTGATGCAGCAAAAAAGCCGGTAATCTTTAGTGGTGGTGGAATAATTCACTCGGCTGCTTATGATGAACTGCGGGAACTTGCTGAAAAAACAAACATTCCCGTGACAACAACCCTGATGGGGCTTGGGAGTTTTCCGGGTAATCATCCGCTCTTTATCGGAATGCCGGGGATGCATGGTGCAAAAGCCGCAAACTATGCATTGCAGGAGTGTGATCTTATAGTGTCAATCGGTGCACGGTTTGATGACCGTGTGACAGGGTATGTTGCAAAGTTTGCGCCGAATGCATCAATTATTCATATAGATGTCGATCCGGCTGCAATTTCAAAAATAATCAAGGTAGATTGTCCGATAGTCGGCGATGCAAAACGGACGCTCAGGGTACTTAACGAGATCGTAAAACCTCGTCCCGTTGATGCATGGAGCGATAAAATTGCAATCTGGAAGGGTGAACGTCTCTTTTCGTATGTAAAATCGGACACTGATATTAAACCTCAGGCTGTTATTGAAGCGGTTTACAGAGAGACGAAGGGTGATGCAATCGTTACGACCGAAGTCGGGCAGCATCAGATGTGGACTGCACAATATTATACCTTTACAAAACCAAGAACGCTGCTGACATCCGGTGGGCTTGGAACAATGGGTTTTGGCCTGCCTGCGGCAATGGGTGCAGCGTTTGGTGCTCATGGAAAAACTGTTGTGGCAATGGCCGGTGATGGTTCAATACAGATGAATATCCAGGAACTTGCTACACTGTCATTAAACAAAATACCGGTTAAGATTGTAATTCTCAACAATAGTTATTTAGGTATGGTGCGCCAGTGGCAGGAACTTTTTCACAATAAACGCTACAGTTCAACATGTTTACGCGGAGGCATTCTGTGTAAATCATGTCCCGGTCCTGAAAAATGTACGAAAAAGTATGTACCCGATTTTGTCGCTCTTGCTAAGAGTTACAATATCCCGGCGTTCAGGGCTGAAACGGTAGCAGATATTACCCCCGTGCTGCATCAGGGGCTTGGTATTGATGGGCCTGTGCTTATGGAGTTCATTGTATCAGCCGAGGAGAATGTTTTTCCGATGGTCCCGGCCGGTAAACCTATTGATGAAATTCTGGAGGGATAATGAGCACACGAATCATTGGAATAATGCTTGAGAACCACAGTGGCGCATTGTCAAGAGTAGCAGGATTGTTCTCGAGCCGCGGGTATAATATTTCAAGCCTGACCGTTGCTGAGACTGATGATCCGACGATTTCCCGTATGACCATCGTGGTTGATGGTGAAGCAAATGTTCTTGAGCAGATTGTAAAGCAGCTCAACCGCCTGATTGATGTAATCAAAGTGATTGAGATGGTTGATGACGATTATGTTGAACGGGAACTGGTGCTGGTGCAGGTTGATTCGACCAAATCGACCCGTCACGAGATTCTCGAACTGGCATCAATGTACAATGCTAAAATCGCTGCAGTTTCACATAGTGCAATTACACTCGAAATTGCCGGAGCGAAACGCATTGTGGAGGATTTTATCAGTCTTGTAAAGCCTTATGGCATTCGGGAACTGGTCAGGTCCGGCACTATTGCATTGTCGAACAAAAAGTAGAAATGGCGCCTGAATTCCTGTGTTTCGGCACAGGCTCCCGGGTGCACTGTAATTAAACCATATAGAAGGAGCCCATTTTTATGGCACTGATCGATTTTGGTGGCACGAAAGAAGAAATTGTCACCCGTAAAGAGTTTACACTCGCAAAAGCCAGAAAGGTTTTACAGAAGGAAGTTATCGCGATTATCGGGTATGGTGTTCAGGGACCTGCACAGGCATTAAACCTTAAGGATAATGGTTTTAATGTAATCGTTGGTCAGAATAAGGCATCAAAGGTGAACTGGGATCGCGCTAAGAAAGATGGATGGGTTCCTGGAGAAACGCTGTTTGACATTGAAGAAGCTTGTGAAAAAGCAACGATTATTCAGTTCCTCGTTTCAGATGCCGGGCAGAAAGCGCTCTGGCCGAGAATTAAAAAATATTGCACTCCAGGCAAGGCACTCTATTTCTCACACGGATTCTCAATTGTCTACAAAGATCAGACAAAAGTGATTCCGCCGAAAGATGTTGATGTTATCCTTGTTGCTCCAAAGGGAAGCGGTCTTAATGTCCGTCGTAATTTTCTTAACGGTGCAGGAATCAACTCAAGTTTTGCAGTATTCCAGGATGCAACCGGAAAAGCAATGGAACGTACACTTGCTCTTGGAATCGGCGTAGGTTCAGGCTATCTTTTCCCGACAACATTCGAGAAGGAGGTGTACAGCGATCTCACCGGTGAACGCGGTGTGCTCATGGGTGCTCTTGCCGGTATTATGGAAGCACAGTTTGAAGTGCTTCGCAAGAACGGTCACAGCCCGTCAGAAGCTTTTAACGAAACTGTTGAAGAACTTACACAGAGTCTTATCCGTCTTGTTGATGAAAACGGAATGGACTGGATGTTCGGCAACTGTTCAACAACTGCACAGCGCGGTGCTCTTGACTGGAGACCAAAGTTCAAAAAGGCAACACTGCCGGTTTTCAAAGAACTTTATAAATCAGTTAAAGATGGTGCGGAGACAAAACGTACACTTACATCATGCGGTAAAGCAGACTACAGAGAAAAACTCAATAAGGAACTTGCTGATCTTGGTAATTCAGAATTGTGGCTTACCGGTAAGGCTGTTCGTGCTCTTCGTCCAAAAGAGAAAGCAAAAGAAACAGCAGCAACTGCAAAAGGTATTGGCGGCCGTTCAGGCAACTAAGTACGTTTTTAAATTTGGTTGATACAATGATACTATTGCCGGTTGATACTGTCGACCGGCAGCATAAATACAACGGTTTCTTACAAGGAACCCGTTGCTTTACATGAAAAGAAGTCTGTGGTATGAATAAAGATAAAGTTATAATATTTGATACGACGCTGCGTGATGGCGAGCAGGCACTGATGTCAAGTCTGTCAGTCGATCAGAAACTCCGTATTGCACGTCAACTGGCAAAACTAAAAGTTGATGTCATTGAAGCTGGTTTCCCTGTTTCATCTCCAGGTGATTTTGAATCCGTTGCAACCATTGCAAAGGAAATAAAGGGGCCGGTAATTTGCGGACTTGCAAGAACGGTGGAGAAAGATATTCTTGCGTGTGCAAAAGCAGTTAAATTCGCAGAACGTCCTCGCATTCATACGTTTATCGGGACAAGTGCAATTCATACTGAAAAGAAGCTCAGGAAAACTGAGGAGGAGATTCTTGATATTGTAAAGTTTTATGTAAAGCTCGCACGTAAACACTGCGATAATGTGGAATTCTCTGCAGAGGATGCAGGACGCACCGGTGTTGATTTTCTTTGCAAAATCGTAGAATCTGCAATTACGGCTGGTGCTACAACAATCAATATTCCTGATACTGTCGGCTATACAATCCCTGAGTATTTCGGGAGTATATTTGATGCATTAATAAACAGGGTGCCGAATATTGACAAGGCGATTCTATCTGTGCATTGCCATGATGATCTTGGTATGGCAACCGCAAATTCACTGACTGCAGTCGCCCATGGGGCTCGTCAGGTGGAGTGTGCCATTAACGGCATTGGTGAGCGTGCCGGTAATGCAGCACTTGAAGAAATTGTGATGGCGCTGAAAGTGAGAAATGATCTTTTCGGTGTAACCAGTGATGTTGACACTAAGGAAATAATTCGTACAAGCAAGCTTGTGCGTGATATCTGTAATATGCCGGTTCAGCCTAATAAAGCGGTGGTCGGAAGCAACGCATTTTCACATTCATCCGGAATACATCAGGATGGTGTGCTCAAGGCGAAGAAAACATATGAAATTATGACTCCGCAGTCAGTTGGCCTGAAAGAAAACAGGATGAATCTGACAGGACGTTCAGGTTCTCATATGGTAAAAGCACGGCTTCTTGAACTCGGCTATAATGAAAATGAATTCGATATGCAGACGTTTTATGACCGGTTCAAGGCTCTTGCTGATAAAAAGGGTCATGTTTACGATGATGATCTCGTGACACTCATGGAGTCGAAGAGCAAAGAGGATCTTGAAGACACCTATGTTCTTGAGTATCTTAATGTGTCAAGTGGTAAGGGAACCATTCCCACTGCAACAGCAAGGATCAGTGTCGGTGGCAAAATGTTTCAGGAAGCAGCGTGCGGTGATGGAGCCGTTGATGCTGCGACGAAGGCGATTGACAGAATTGCTGGTTATAAACTGACTGTTGAGAAGTATCATCTTGACGCAGTAACAGAAGGGCGTGAGGCTCTCGGGCGTGTTTCAATCATTGCAAAAGCGGTTGAAGGAGTTTTCACCGGTAGTGGTACCAGTACCGATATCGTTGAGGCATCAGCGCTTGCTTATATGGATATCATTAATAAAATTGCCCGCATGAAAAAGTTTAAACGCAAGCTTCCTGTAGAAAAAGAATTTCTTTAAGCTGCACCGTACATGCAGCTGATCTGCAGATGATGAAATGTACTTGTTTTGTAAAGTATAGAATAGAATAGATAGATAAATGAAAAAAGTAGCAGTTTACGATACAACGTTACGAGATGGCAATCAGGCACTTGGTATGAGTTTGTCGCTTCATGACAAATTGAAAATAGCCGAAAAACTTGATGAACTCGGAATGCATTATATAGAGGGCGGATGGCCTAATCCGACAAATACGATCGATACAGAGTTTTACATTAAGGTAAAAGAACTGAAATTAAAAGCCAAAATTGCGGCATTTGGATCAACCCGCAAACCAGGATCAAAAACTGCAACAGATCCCTTTCTTGAAATGCTTGTTCGGACAAACGCTCCTGTTGCAACAATTTTTGGTAAAAGCTGGGATTTACATGTAAAAGAGGTTATCAATACCACGCTCAATGAAAATGTGGACATGATTGCTGAATCAATAGCATTTTTGAAAAAGAACATGGATGAAGTTGTTTATGATGCCGAACATTTTTTTGACGGGTATAAAGCTAATCCTCAATATGCCATGAAAACACTTGCTGCTGCACAGGAGGCTGGTGCTGATTGCATCGTTCTATGTGATACTAATGGCGGGATGCTTCCTGATGAGATACTTTCGATATTTCGTACAGTAAAGGAAACCATAACTGCTCCGCTTGGTGTACATTTCCATAATGATTCAGGTTGCGCTGAGGCAAGTTCCTGTCTTGCGGTGCTTGAAGGTGCTGTACAGGTTCAGGGTACGGTTAATGGACTTGGGGAACGGTGTGGTAATGCGAATCTATGTACGATCATCCCGAATCTTCAGCTCAAGCGTGGTTATAAAATAGTCACCGAGCAGCAGCTCAAGATGCTGACAACTGCTTCCGTGTTTGTTTCTGAGGTTTCCAATCTTACACCGAATATTCGGTTGCCCTATGTTGGCGAAGCAGCGTTTTCGCATAAAGCCGGTGCACATGCTGATGGAGTTCGCAAGGTGCGGCATTCGTTTGAACATGTACCTCCGGAGTCTGTTGGGAACCAGCGGCAGTTTGTTGTTTCTGATCAGGCCGGATCAAGCACAATTCTTGAGAAGCTTAACACTATCCAGCCGGGACTGGACAAAAAAGATCCGATGGTTAAAAAACTGCTTATGAGAATAAAGGAACTGGAATCTGAAGGGTATCAGTTTGAAGCCGCGGATGCGTCATTTGAACTGATTGCCCGGGAGATGCTCGGACAATTCAATAATCCTTTTCAGGTACTTGGTTTCAGGGTGATCGAGGAAAAAAGAGAGAATGGTGAAGCCTTTTCTGAGGCGACTATAAAAATACGGAAAGATGAGCAGTTTGAACATACTGCATCTGAAGGTGACGGTCCGGTGAATGCGCTTGACAACGCGTTAAGAAAAGCACTCGGAAAATTGTATCCATCTTTATTAAAAGTTAAACTAAATGATTTCAAGGTGCGTGTGCTTGATGGAACCGATGGAACCGGTGCAAAAGTTCGCGTGCTGATTGAATCATCAGACGGAACCAGTATCTGGGGAACGGTAGGGGTATCTGCAAATGTTATCGAAGCCTCATGGCTTGCATTAATTGACAGTATGAAATACAAGCTCCTCAAGGATGCACTTTCGGCGAATAGATCATAATTCAATAAATAAACAAAACAGGAATGTATTATGGCACCATCAATTGATTGGCAGAATCTGGGATTTAAATATACTCAGACAGATAGTTTTGTCAGGGTTGACTATAAGGATGGCAGGTGGGGAAACGTTGAAGTTTGCACTGATCCAATGATTTCAATTCATGTTGCAGCAACGAGTCTTCATTATGGCCAGGCTTGTTTTGAGGGGATGAAGGCATTTACTCAGGTTGATGGAACAATTGCCGTTTTTCGTCCGGAAGAAAACGCCCGTCGCATGCAGCTGACTGCAGATCGTGTTATGATGATTGCGCCACCGGTTGATGTATTTAATGCTGCGGTAAAAAAAGTAATCGAGTTGAACCGACATTGGGTTCCGCCATATGGAACCGGTGCGAGTCTGTACCTCCGTCCTTTACTGATTGGAACAAGTCCTCATGTCGGTGTACATCCATCGGAGGATTATGCATTCATTCTTTTGTGTATGCCTGTCGGACCCTATTATAAACACGGTTTCTTTCCTGTAAATGCTTATATTCAGGAGCTCTATGACAGGGCTGCGCCGCAAGGTGTCGGTAATGTGAAGGTCGCCGGAAATTATGCTGCCGGTATGAAAGGTGATTTTGATGGAAAGAAAAAGGGTTTTCCGATTTGCCTGTATCTTGATTCTGCAACGCATCAGTATATTGACGAATTCGGAACGTCAAATTTTCTTGGAATCACAAACGATAACAAGTATGTAACCCCGTCATCACAATCGATACTTCCTTCGATCACAAATCTCAGTCTTCAGGTAATCGCCGAGGATTTCGGCATGAAAGTAGAGAAAAGGGCTATTCCTGTTACTGAACTGACCGACTTCGTCGAAGTTGGTGCATGTGGTACTGCAGCTGTTATTACACCGGTTTACTCAGTACAGCATGGTGATAAACTTTACACGTTCGGAAAAGAGGATAAAGCCGGCGATACACTGACAAAATTCTTCAAGGAAATTCAGGGTATTCAGTATGGAGAAATCAGGGACCGTCATAACTGGATGATGAAAATTGGATAAAAATATGATTATACGTATACTAATGTCGTTGGTTTGTTGTGTTGTTCTTTTCACAGGATGCTCAAAAATTCCTGAACTCAGGGATGGTGATATTATTGTGACAAACAAGGAACGAAACGGGGTTCCGGTTAAATTTACATTTACACGGGGCTCATCATTTGGCTCGGTTGTTTCATTCGGGCCAGCAAAACTCAGAATTATGCCGCAAATAGCAATCTGGGTTGAGGATTCTTCGCATTCGTTTAGACAGAATATTTATGTTACCCGTTGCTTTGCAAAACAGGCGTGGAACGGTATTAACGAAAACCCCGATTCAACGTATCGTACATCAAGTTTTCCCTACTGGCTGGGGCGGTTAAGTGCAGTATCACTTCCATACCCGACACCTTCAAAACCACTTCCTGACGCGGTAACATCAGCAACACCGCAAGGTTCATTTACAATTGAGAGTACCATTGACTCATCGATCACCAAAGGAACGATCTGGTGTGAGTTTAACAGTTCCTTTGATGCCAATGATGTGTGGATGGCTGAAGGGGCTGAGAAGTATAACGGGCAGCCGTCACTGCTCTTTGCATGCGATTTTGATCTTGCTGATTCAAAAAGTATCATGCTTTCGTATAAGGGGCATGGTGGTCCGACAGGAACAGATCATCGTTTGTATAACGACGAAAACGGAATCGTTTCTGCAAAGCAGATATTCAGCTCAATTCTGGTTGAGATAAATCCGGCAGCAAAGGAATCAAGGTTTGCCGGTTTACAGTGAAATCGGATTAACAACAATAGAATCAATTTGTTACTAAAGGTATCAGCCTGTTTTTGTCCTTTATGGAACAGGTGATACCTTTTCAGTAGATTTTTCGCATTTCGCGAAATCTTTTGTACTCTCTGGCATAGAAAAAAGTATTTTCAAGGGTTGTGTTTTAAAGGCTTTTAAACTTGCTCTCTGAAAGCTGTTAAGGTATCAGAAATACAGTTTTTTAGTTCGGGGGTTTACATTAATACCAATATGATTAAAAGCAAGCTTTGTTATTCAGATTTAAAAACGGTTAATGCATCGTTTACACATCGCCTTTCCCGTGAACAGTTTCTTCCTGTCGCGTATATGTACATGTACATGTCCCGTGAAATGGATACACGATTTCGTGAGCTTTTCAGAAAAGGGCATGTAAAAGGTACTGTCATAATCAGTACCGGTAATGAGGCGACTACCGTTGGAATGTCTCTGCCATTCAGATCTGGTAAAGATATTCTGTCTATACTTCATAGAGATCTTGGAGCTCATCTTGTGTTCGGGATGCCTCCACTGTCAATTTTTTGCCAATATATGGCAAATGAAAACAGTCCGACACACGGTAGAGAAGGAAATGTACATTTCAGTGATGCATCAAAGCGCAGATTTCCCATGATCAGTCATCTTGGCAACATGATGGCGCCTACAGTCGGTGGGGTCTGGGGTGCACGTTTTAATGGCGAAGATGTTTTCGGCTTGACTACGATCGGTGATGGTGGAAGCAGTACCGGTGACTTTCATGAGTCAATTAATCTTGCTGCCGTTCTTAAAACACCGGTGGTGTTTCTTATTGAGAATAATGGTTATGCATATTCTACTCCCGTAAAAAATCAGTACGCCTGCAAAAATCTTTCAGACCGTGCCGTTGGATATGGAATTGAAGGAATCACCATTGACGGTACTGATCCGTGGGTTGTGTATTCAACCATTTGCGATTCACTTGAGGCAATGGCAAAAGATCGTATGCCAAGACTTATCGAGAGTATGACGTTGCGACTTGAAGGGCATGCGGCATATGATAATGCTGAATATGTACTGGATGCCGAGAAACAGGAATGGCTTGAGCGGGAACCTTTGAAGCGTGCACGGACAGATCTTCTGGCTCTTGGCTACGATGAGGAAGAGGTTACATCTCTTGAAAATGAGATCAGCGCGATGATTCAGGCTGATATTTTCGAAGCGCTCAAGTTCGCCAGGCCATCGTTTCAGAAGCAGAACTGGGATGTGTTCGCGCCTGTAAATCACAAAAAGGTTCAGCCTTATACCATCGAAAAAACAAGAAATCTGACTGCAATTAATGCTGCGCTCGATTTTTGCATGCAGGAACATAACGATTCTGTTATTGTCGGGCAGGATATTGGTGTGTATGAATCACCCTTTAAATCCTGTAAGGGTTTATATAAAAAATATGGCGCAAAACGCGTAGTTGATCTGCCTGTTTGTGAATCCGCAACTGCTGGTTTCTGCCTTGGTGCATCACAAACCGGTGTAAAACCGGTAATGGAGTTTCAGTTTGCGGATTTCTCTACCGAAGCTGTCACACAGATTGGATTGAACGCCGGAACCTGGTATTTCAGAACCGGACTGGGTGCGCCGATCCTCTTCCGGTTACCATGTGGCGGTGGAATCACTGTTGGAATGTTTCATTCCGGTGAGTTTGATGGCTTATGGACCCGTTTTCCTGGTTTGAAAGTATTTTACCCGGTTACTCCTCAGGAGTGTTATGAGGCAATTGTCGGGGCTTTTCATGACCCGAATCCATGCCTTGTCATGGAGCATAAATTACTGTACTGGAGCAAGCAGGATTCGATCGATTTTGATGGTGATCTGTCAAAAATTGATCGCCCGAGGTGCTATACACAGGGCAATGATCTGACTATTGTTGCTCTTGGTGCAATGGTTGAATCTGCATTGACAGTAATTAATAAATTTAGTTATTCCGTTCAGCTATGGAATCCATTTATTTTAAATCCGATTTATCTGGGGCCGATTCTTGAATCAGTAAAAACGACAGGTAAATTGCTCGTAATTCAGGAAAGCGGAGAAACTGCCGGAATCGGGGATAAGATTATTTCCACTGTGACAAGAGAGTGTTTTAGAGAATTAACGTGTACTCCAAAACTTGTGAGTGCACCTGACATACCGGTACCGTTTGCAAAAGAATTAGAAACGTTTTATATACCGAGCCAGGAAAGAATTCGGGTGGCGATTGAAACAATGATCGGAGCGAAAAGTGAGTAATGAGGTATTTAGAACAGTGCTGTTCCTGCCTTCGCAGGCTGCTGCTGAAACAGAAGCAACTATCACAAAATGGCTTATTAAAGATGGTGAATCTTTCAAAAAAGGTCAAATGCTTGCTGAAATTGAAAGCGCAAAATCCACTTTTGAATTCGAAGCGCCTTGTGATGGAACAGTTGTAAAAGTACTGTTTAAAGAGTCCAGCACCGTTGCATTTGATCAGCCTGTTATTGAGATCGAAACATCTGATATTTTGATGAAACAGGCTATTCCGTCAGCAGGTGCAAAAGTTGAAATCGAACCGGTAGGTGATATGGTGCTTGTTGATACGCATACCACAGATAAGGTTAGAAAAAAAGTATCAATTCTCGGTATCGGAACCTATCTGCCAAAACGCATTGTTGAAAACAGTGAACTACTTAAGGAACATAGTGATATTACTGAAGAGTACATTTTCGGTGTGACTGGAATTAAAGAACGCAGATGGTCTGATCCTGGTGAGAAACCATCAGATATGGCGTATAAAGCCGCTGCTCAGGCAATTGAGAAATCAGGCCTTTTACCGTCAGATATCGGTGGTATCATCGTGTCAACATCAACACCGGATGCGGCTTATCCGTCAACAGCATGTATGCTACAGAAAAAACTGGGTATTCGTGGTATTCCCTGTTTTGATCTCACAGCTGCCTGTGCCGGATGGCTTTATGGAATAACCGTCGCTAAAGGACTGGTACTTGCCGGTATCGCTGATAATATCCTTGTCGCATCGGTTGAGGTTCAGTCACGGTTGATTGATAAAAAGGATCGCGATACGTATTTTATTTTCGGTGATGGTTCAGGGGCAACTATCGTGTCTGGAAGCAAGCATGGCCATGTCATTCTTAATGAGATTATTCTTGCAGATTCTGCAGGACTTCATATGGCACGCCGTGAGGTTCCAGGATATGAACTACCTCAGAATTTTGGCGATGCAGATCCGTATATTCGTCTTGATGGGAAAGCGCTGTTCAGATTTGCAACGGAAAGCTTCTCTAAGATGGTTAAGGAACTTGTTATTAAAAGTAAATGGCATGCCGATGATATACGATGGGTTGTTCCTCATCAGGCAAATGGTCGTATTCTTAAAGCTGCAGCGGCAAAAAGTGGTGTACCTTTTGAAAAATTCTATCTCAATATTGATAGAGTGGGAAATACCGGAAGCGCAAGTATTCCACTGGCACTTTCTGAAGTCGAAAGAGGTTTACAAAAAAAGGATAAGGTTATATTCTGCACAGTTGGCGCTGGTATTACTGCTGCAGGTATGTCTATAGAGTGGTAAATACCGGAGTTTATGTATGGGAGATCACGCTTCACCCCAAACTGATTCCCTCGCAGAATCCTTGATAAAAACTGAAAACGCAGATGTGCCGGTTTCAGCATTTTTACATGAGGGACATCGGGCGCGGCTGCTTGACAGGTTCTTAAAAAACAGTCTGGCGGCGCTACATCCGCATGAGATTCTTGAATTGCTGCTCACATTCACGATTCCACGGCGCGATACAAAGCCGATCGCGAAAGCCTTGCTTGCAAAATTCAAATCTGTTTCTGCTGTAATCAACGCACCTATGGATGAACTCTGTGAAATTGATGGGGTCGGGGAGCGGACAGCAGCATTATTTTATTTGCAAAAAGATCTGATCAGTTATTGCCTCAGAGAAAAGTACGAAAAACAAAGTATAATTTCGCATCGTAAAGATGTTGAGGAATACTTACGTTTCTGTTTTGGTCAGCGTCGTGACGAGTATGTGGCGACACTATTTCTTGATAATGCAAATCATATCCTTAAAACAGAGCTCCTTTCTGAAGGTACTGTCAATCAGTGTACCGTTTATCCCCGGATTGTTTTTGACAAAGCGTTAAAATGCAGCGCTGCATCATTTATTCTCGCTCATAATCACCCCGGCGGCAGCATGAGCGCTTCTGAGGCCGACTGGCGTCTTACAGAACGATTATATGCTGCAGGAAAACTTCTTGAAATTCCCCTGCTTGACCATATAATTATAACGTCTCAGAAAGTTCTCAGTCTGAGAGAAATGTCCCGATGGCCTTCAGTGTAAAGCAGTGCCGTATGATCATTAATCAAGTAAGAAACCGATGGTTTCACAGTTCGGTTTTTCTCCTGATACTTCTGTTTGCGTTTGCAGTTGATGCAGACATTCGAGGACAGGTAAAAGATGCCCGGACGCATGCTCCGATTTACAACGTAGAAGTAACGATTTCCGGTGTTTCGATCACTGCACAGTCTGATTCATCCGGAATCTTTACATTCGATTCCGCAGGTCCTGGTTCCTGGAATCTTCTTTTTACACATGCTGAATATGAACCATATACCTTAAATGATGTTTTTGTGGCTGGCGAGCAGGAAAAATATGTCGAGGTGGAACTGCTTCCGTCATTACAGA
>Ga0180028_1129216_pt1 | contig 13688 bp, 15 predicted proteins | sample BioARNtimezero_FD_135970 | JGI IMG/M metagenome (GOLD analysis project Ga0180028, IMG submission 135970) | Anaerobic biogas reactor microbial communites from Seattle, Washington, USA - Biogas_R1-A RNA time zero (Metagenome Metatranscriptome) | ecosystem: Engineered > Bioreactor > Anaerobic >...
AGTGATTGTGATAAAAATTATATAAAAAACTGGGCAGTTAAATTAGGTATAGATAAATTCTTAGAAGAAGCAAGAAAAAGATGAATGAAGATACAGATATTGTAATCACTAAAATGATAAATGATAGGTTTAATCTTCTGTCTCCCGAAGAGCGATTGCTTAAATGTTTTGGCATGTACGAAACAGCAAAAATGCTTATTATGTCATCTATTCCATCAAATATGAATGAAAAAGAAAAGAGACTGTTTTTTTTCAAGCGAATGCAAGGATTTGACCTGCCAGAGAAGGTAGATGATGGCAGAAAAACATTGTAGAGACACCCGGCAGTGCGTCTCAAAATCCTGTTGTACACAAAATCCTGATTCATAACAAATAACAGTCCATGTGTATCACACGGAGACACGAAGGTCGCGGAGAGAAAGAGATAAGAGAGATTAAGGATAAGGAGGAATGAACTCAATTTCTGCATATCCTCAACCTAAGTTTTGGACAATGGGCTTCTCTAAAACCCGTCACTCGTTACGTGTCATTTGTCACTTCCTCTTGCAGAGTATCCCTAAAAAAGGTATCTTTAAAGTATGCAAAAACGCACACCAGCCGAAAATTATAAACAGGTTATACTTTTACGCGAGATGGCGTTCAAACTGAAAATGGCGCAGGTTCGAAAAGTATATCCTGAATTGAGTGATGCTGAGGTAGAAAAAAAAGTAAAGAAGATTTTTCTCAATGCTTCAACCTGATCTGCTCTCTAATAGAGATTGATAACAAATAAAAGACAGTTCTCACACGGAGTGCACGGGGGAGTATTAAAAATGGGTTTATAGGTGCAGCAGAAGTTGTTTAAATCAAAAATAGTAAACTTTCTTTTTATTATTTTTCTTAATCTCCGTGAGCCCCGCGCCTCCGCGTGAGAGCTGTCTTCCAGAACAAAAGTACAATTATAACGGCTCGCAAATCGTATTTTAAAGGAATCGCAATTTTCTGGCGATGTGGTAAAGGTTAAGGCTAAGGAAGAAGAGATAATATTTCTGAATTTCCTTAATCTCAACCTTAATCTTGTCACGTGTCAATTCTTCAAAAGAAAGGGCCGAAAAATCATGAAAAAGTTAATATCAGAATATCGGTTTAGTAGTGATGATGAACCTGATGAGGAAATTTTAGGTCAGTTGATGCATGAAGTTGCTGTTGAGGCACAGAAAAAATCCGAGTTAGCAAAGAGTACACTGGATCAGGTGATTAATAACCAGGTAAATGAGGCGATGATAAGGGAAGGTTTTATTAAGAAATGAGGCCAAAATTAATTATTGTTGCTGGTCCAAATGGGTCTGGTAAAACCTCAGTTACACATAAAATATTGGCACATGAATGGATTGATGGTTGCATTTATGTAAATCCTGATAACATTGCAAAAGATACATTTGGAGATTGGAATTCACCAGAAGCAGTTCTAAAGGCTGCTGACTATGCACAACAACTTCGAATGGAATGCTTGCAAAAAAGGAAAAGTCTGTGTTTTGAAACTGTATTGTCTGCTCCAGATAAAATTAATTTTATAAGAATGGCAAAAGAAGCTGGTTTTTTTATTCGGTTATTTTTTGTTGGTACAGAAAGTCCAACGATTAATGCAAGCAGAATAGCAGCTCGTGTTATGGAGGGTGGACATGATGTTCCAATTAATAAAATTGTAAGTAGATATTCAAAGTCAATTGCAAATTGTTGCGTTGCAACACAGATTACAGATCGTTCATATATTTACGATAATTCAATTGATTATGCTGATCCAAAGTTGCTCTTTCGAACTATTGATGGCAAGATTGAGAAACTATACTCTACAATATCAAAATGGGCAGAACCAATATTTTTATCAGCAGGTATCGAAAAAAAATGAGGTAGGGGAATAATAATAAAACGTAGAGACGCTCGGCAGTGCGTCTCAAAATATGGGTGAACACAAAATATCGATTCATAACAAATAGCAGACAGTGTATATCACGCGGAGGCGCGGAGCTCGCGGAGAGGCAGAAGAGACTAAGACCAAGGTTAAGGAAGCAGATAAAAGAACACAAATTTCTGTACTTCCTCAATATCAGCAAAAATCTCAACCTGTTTTTTTCTATAAACTCTTGTAGCTAGTACATGAGGATAGTATATTTGTTCAAGCTGTGAACAGAGCTATAAGACTGGTTAGGAAGGAAAAGAAGATGAAGAAGGACAGGATTGTTAAGATGAATAAAAATATTGGCATTTCAGCCCTCAATCTTCTTACCCTTCCTCTCCTTCCACCTCTTCTTCAATCATGAATTCTTTTAAAGAAATGCCTGTATGTCTAAGCAATTGGGATTAAGCTATAATAAAGCAGTGAAAGAGATACTTATACATTCGTTGATAACGGATAAAAAAACAGAAAAGCGAAAGTCTTTTGCTGAATTGTTTGGTAAGTGGACTCAGAAGGAATATGTAGAGTTTAATAAAAGAATAGAAGATCTGGGAAGAGATAAGAAAGATCAAGATTGAGGTTAAGTCTGAGGTTGAACTTTTCTTCTTTACCATAATCTCAACTTCAGTCTGGTTTTTAAAGAAGAGGAGTGCAAATGTGACAAAATTAGATTCTTTCTTCTCAATCTTAACCTTAATCTCAACCTATTAATTATGATAGTTTCTTTTGAAGAAATGCCTGTATGGCAAAAGTCGATGGATCTTGCGGTCGCGATTCACAGTTTGACTTCTGAATTGCCAAGATCTGAGGATTATGGGTTGACATCGCAGATACGAAGGGCTGCACTTTCAATATCAGACAATATTGCAGAGGGATTCGGCCGTGGACATGCTAACGATAAGTGTATGTTCTATATAATAGCCCGAGGTTCATCACATGAAGTTAAAAGCCAACTGATTTATGGCAAACGGGTGAAATATTTTACAGAAGAGATAACAGACTTATACCTAAGTAATTGCAATGAAATTATATTTGAACTGAATAAGTTAATTAGAGCAGTGAGGAAGAGAGATTAAGGTCGAGGCTGAGATTGAGGAAGAGTTAAGAAATGCTTTTTTCTTCTCAGCCTTAACCTCAATCTTAATCTGTTTTAAATATGAGCGAACAAAATAATAAACAATTACTTCCAAATAGAACAACAGAAGAGATATCTTCCAGTTCTTCTCAACTAATACCTAAAACTCAACCTGATTGTTCCTTTTCTTCTCAACCTCAATCTCAATCTCAATCTGGTTTCACTGACCCCGATGAAATCAACCTCCTCGAGTACATCTACGTGCTTGTAAAGAATAAATGGTGGATTATTGGTGCTGCAGTTTTTGGTCTTGTACTTGGGTATGGACTTGCATTGAAAAAAGGTCCACGATATGTTGCTGAAGCAGTGATTGCTGCTAAAGAGAATGAAAACAGTAAAACCCCCAACCTCTCAAGTTTTGGTGCATTAAGCGGGCTTGTAGCGAGTCAGCTTAACATTAGCGCTAATCCGGGCTTGGACAAGATCGATTTGATTTTGGGGAGCCGGAAATTTAATGCTGAATTGATTGAAAAATATGATCTCCTTCCGATGTTAACAAAAGTACAAAGTCCTAATGTTTATGCAAAGTGGTTTGATACTACTAAAAATGCATGGAATGACAGTTTTGTTAAACCGAACCTCTTGCTTGTCGGGGCAGGATTAAGCGGTGGTATACTTAAAAAAGAGATCAATAAAAACAATACAATGACCATTAAAATCGAATGTAAAGATTCAACATTCAGTGATACGCTTCTTGCAAAATATCTTGAGTATTTAAATGCTTACATAAAGACATCTGTTCAGAATGACGCTCGGGAAAATGTTTCCTATCTTGAAACACAAATTATGACCGTTGTAGACCCATTACTTCGTGAAAAAATTCAGACACTGATTGCGAATGAACTTGAAAAAGAGATGATGGTCAGTAAAGAGGCATTTAAGGTGGTTGATCCACCGATACGGTCTTTGCAATTTAAACAGAAAAAGTTGTTTCCAATAGTATTTGGAGCTGGATTATCTTTTCTTGTTGTTCTGCTGGTAATTATTGCCCATGCGTTAGCAACAGGTCAAAAAACCGAGGAAGATCGTGTATTGATAAGAAAGATAAGGAAAAGCTTGTTTTAGAAGCGGTTAGCTGTTAGCATATAGCAATTAGCTAAAAGCTAAAACCAAACAGCTAAAAGCTTAAAGCAATAGGAGCATATATGGAAGCACTAGAATTTACAACCCACTCTGATGGTGATATTATTCGAATTCCCCCTGGGCATCAGGAGTTATTAAATAAGGATCTTCGTGTGATTATTCTCTATAGTGAATCAAGGCAGGTGATTTCCAGGCAGGGGCAATTTAATTCAATTCAATTGAAAACAAAAAATTTTAAGTTCTCCAGAGATGAAGCAAATGAGCGATAAGGCGTTTTTAGATACAAATATCCTGATTTATGCTTATTCTGAAGATGAAAAAAGCAAAGCACTCTGTGCACGGAAATTATTTACTTTAAATGTTATTGTTAGTACTCAGTGCATTTCTGAATTATCAAATGTTTTAATTCGAAAGTTTGGCAGAAGTAGCTCCGAAACGGCAGATGTTATTCATGAAATAACATCCATAGTTTCAGTGGCCGTAATTACTTTAGATACTATCAGAGAAGCACTGAAATTGTCTCAAAAGTACAGCTATAGTTTTTACGATAGTCAAATTATTGCATCTGCATTGGAAAACAATTGTAGGACAATTTTCACTGAAGATATGCATAATGATCAAATAATTGAAGGATTTCTAAAGTTACGGAATCCATTTTTGTAATAAGGGCTTTTAGATAACAGCGAACAGCAAATAGCTAAAAGCTAAAACCTTAAACCACAAACAGTAAAGGAAAAACTGTTGCGAATTGATTGTTAAAAGGCCAACAACCAACAGCCAACAGCCTTTCTTATGGCAAATCCTATTAAAATTTCTTCTACAGTAGAAACCATTGAACAGTTTGGTGATGGTGTTTATAAAGTTACTCTTGTACCATCAAAACGACTACCCCGGTTTAAGGCTGGTCAGTTTTTACATCTTACTGTTGACGCATATGATCCACAGGGTGGCTGGTGGCCTGAATCCCGTGTCTTTTCTATAGCATCACACCCGACAGACGAACATGTTGAAATAGTGTATAGTGTGAAGGGTATTTACACAAACAAGATGAGAGAGTATTTGGAACCGGGAAAAGAAGTATGGTTAAAATTGCCATATGGAGATTTTTCAGTGCAATCTGTTCTTTCAGATAGTCAGGATGTAATTCTTGTTGCTGGAGGAACAGGCGTATCACCATATATACCTTTTGTAAAAAAAGAAATAGCAGCTTTTTCACAGCAGAATGTCAAGCTTATTTATGGTATTAGAAAGGTTGAAAATTTACTATTTAAAGAAGTTTTTGAAAACGCAATTCGGGATTCATTAAAGTTTACAATGGATTTATTTGTTGAGCAGACCGAAATTCCAAAACTTGTAAATGGCGCTGCACAGTTTGAAGGTATTATACAATTGGATCATTTGTATGCTGTTTCAAAAGCATATACAAAACCTATATATTTTCTTTCTGGCCCTCCAAAAATGATTAATTATTTCAAAGCTGGTCTGATTGAAAGAGGCATTGATTCGAACCATATTAAAATTGACGCATGGGAGTAGGTAGGGGGAGGAGGCTGTTGGCTTTTAGCTTTTCGCCATTAGCTTAATGCAAACAGCCAAAACCGAAATGCGAAATGCGAATAGCCAATAGCTAACAGCGAGTATCAACATGCGAAACTTTCGAGAACTGATTATATGGAAAGATGCGATACAGATAGTAAAGAAGGTTTATTCGATAAACAAGCTGCTGCCGCAAAGTGAAAAATATGGTCTTTCAAGTCAAATATGCCGTGCTGCAGTATCAATACCATCAAATATTGCCGAAGGATGTAGTCGAAATAGCCAGAAAGATTTTAAACATTTTCTCGAAATTTCACTTGGATCAGCATTTGAGTTAGAAACGCAAGTACTTATTATTAGTGAATTAGATATGATACAAGAAATTAGAATTACTGAATTAATAGAAGGTTTGCATAAGTTGCAGGCACAGATTAATTCGTTGATTAATAAAGTAAAGTAATTGGTTGTTCGCTATTGGCTGTTGGGTGCTGGGTAGGAATGAGAAGAAGGCTTTTAGCTATTGGCAGTTGGCTGTTGGCTAATACCGACAAGCGAAAAGCAAATAGCAAGGATCTAATGGCAGTTTGCTTTTGGCCGTTAGCTCTTGGCTAATACCGAATACCGAAAAGCGAAAAGCAAAAAAAGCTAGTTAAGAAGGCCATTAGCTATTAGGTATTGGCTAAAAGCAAACAGCGAACAGCCAACAGCGAGACGCCAAAAAGAGAAAGGTATATATGAGCATAGATTCATCTCAAATTCGTAATGAAATTTTAGCATTAGTTAAAGAATATCAAAAGGTTAAATTTGAAAAGAAACCCTTTGTACCTGGAGAAACTCCCGTAAGGTATGCAGGTCGTGTTTTCGATGACAAGGAAATGGTTTCACTTGTTGATTCATGTCTCGATTTTTGGCTTACATCAGGTCGGTTTTCTGAAGAATTTGAATCTGAGTTTGCATCAATGCTGGATCTGGAATTTGCAATGCTTGTCAATTCCGGATCATCCGCAAATTTATGTGCATTCACTGCGCTTACATCACATTTACTTGGTGAAAAACGATTAAAACCAGGTGATGAAGTCATTTCTGTTGCCGCGGGTTTTCCTACAACTGTTAATCCGATTATTCAAAACAGTATGATACCGGTTTTTGTAGATGTCGATTTTGGCACCTATAATGTAAATATTCAACAACTGCAGAACGCAGTAGGACCAAAAACGCGGGCTATTTTTCTGGCTCATACGCTTGGAAATCCATACAATCTTGATGCGATTATGAAAATTGTTAAAGAAAAAGACCTTTGGCTTATTGAAGATTGTTGTGATGCTCTTGGCTCAACATATGATGGGAAAAAGCTAGGTACTTTTGGACACGTTGCAAGTTTTTCTTTTTATCCGGCTCATCATATTACTATGGGTGAGGGTGGTGCTGTCGCAACAAACGATTCAATTATTGCCAGGGCGGTAAAATCGTTTAGAGATTGGGGAAGAGATTGCTATTGTAATGGTGGAGAAAATAATACCTGTGGAAAGCGGTTTACCGGGAAATACGGCGATCTGCCGGCAGGGTATGATCATAAATACGTGTACTCTCATATCGGCTATAACTTGAAAGTAACTGATATGCAGGCTGCTATTGGTGTCGAACAGCTTAAAAAACTTCCTGAGTTCTGTGAAAAAAGAAGAAACAACTTCAAATTTTGGACTGAGTGTTTCAAGAAATGGGAAGATAAATTCATTCTTCCATTTGCAACAGAAAAGGCTGATCCTGCATGGTTTGCATACCCAGTTACCGTAAAAGAAAATGCAGGATTTAGTAGAACTGAATTGACAAATTTTCTTGACATGAACAAAATAGAAACAAGAAACCTTTTTGCCGGTAATATGTTAAAGCAGCCGGGATATCTTAATATTCAAAAGCGCGTTGCATCAACTTTAGTAAATACAGATTTAATCATGAATAATACTTTCTTCCTTGGAACATTTCCTGGGCTCACAGAAGAGCAGATTAAATATACAGGAAATGTAATAGAAAAATTTCTCGCAATAAAAAGGGGTAGGGTATGAAAGTTGTAATTTTAGCGGGAGGTTTTGGAACTCGTTTAAGTGAAGAGACTGTAAATATTCCAAAGCCAATGGTAAGAATAGGTGATAAGCCTATTCTTTGGCACATTATGAAAACGTACGCACATTATGGCTTTAATGAGTTTATTATCTGTTTAGGATATAAAGGCTATGTGATAAAGGAATATTTTGCAAATTATTTTTTACATAATAGCGATGTGTCAATTGACATAAAAAATAATTCTATTGAAGTACACAATAATACTGCAGAGCCATGGAAAGTCACACTCGTCGAAACAGGTCAGAATACGATGACTGGTGGACGTGTCAAGCGAATTGAACCCTATACAAAAGGGATGCCTTTCATGCTGACTTACGGGGATGGGGTTGCAGATATTGATATTAGTAATTTGGTAGAGTTCCATAAGACAAATAAAAAACTTTTAACAGTAACAGCCCACAAACCACAAGGTAAATTTGGTTCACTGCAAATAGGAGAAAATAGTGAAGTTTTAAGCTTTACTGAAAAACCTGCGGGAGATGGTATGTGGATCAATGCTGGATTTTTTATATGCCAACCAGAGGTATTTAGTTATCTTAAAGAAGGTGATAGTACGGTCTTCGAACGTGCACCTTTAGAAAATATAGCTAGTGAAGGTAATATGGTCGCCTATAAACATTCTGGGTTCTGGAAACCTATGGATACTCTACGGGATAATATAGAATTGAACGCGATGTGGAATGCCAATAAGGCCCCCTGGATGGTATGGTAGTATGGAATTGTTCAATAATTGTTATCGCGGAAAGAATGTGTTGGTCACTGGTCATACAGGATTTAAAGGATCGTGGCTTTCAATATGGCTCCATGAACTAGGTGCTAATGTAATTGGGTTCGCCCTGGATCCATCTACTTCCAGAGATAATTTTGTCCTTTCAAAACTAACTAATAAAATCATTGATATTCGTGGTGATATAAGAGATAAAACTCAATTAGGTAATTTGTTTTCAACTTACAATCCAGAAATCGTGTTTCATCTCGCAGCTCAGCCATTAGTTCGTCTTTCTTATGAAATTCCTGTAGATACTTATGAGATTAATCTTATGGGTACGCTTAATATAATGGAATGCATAAGAAAATCACCTTCCACAACCCTTGGAATATTGATTACTACCGACAAATGCTACGAGAACAAAGAGCAGATATGGGGTTATCGTGAGAATGAGCAGATGGGTGGATATGATCCATATAGCTCTTCTAAAGGAGCTTGTGAGATTGCAATTAATTCCTGGAGACACTCGTTTTTTAATGTTGAAAAACATGCAATTCATGGAAAATCAATCGCAAGTGTCAGGGCTGGAAATGTAATTGGGGGTGGTGATTGGGCTGTTGATCGTATAATTCCGGATTGTATACGGGCTTTGGAAGCTAACAAAGAAATCGAAATACGTAACCCACAATCAATCAGGCCATGGGAGCATGTGTTAGAGCCATTGAGTGGGTATTTACTTTTAGGTCAAAAAATGATGGAAAATCCAACCAGGTTTTCTGGTGGGTGGAATTTTGGACCCTCACTTGATTCCGTTATTTCAGTTTGGAATATTGCGCAAAAGGTGGTTAAGTACTATGGTACTGGTAAGTTGAAGGATTGCTCTAATTCTTATGCATTGCATGAAGCTAAGTTGCTTTCACTTGACATTGCAAAGGCGCGTTTCGAATTGGGATGGAAGCCTACATTGGATATTAATGAAACAATCGATTTGACCGTAGATTGGTATAAAAAATATTTAGTGGAAGATGTTTATTCTCTTTGTGTGAATCATATAAAAAGATTTGTAGGAAAGCATGCGTAATAAACTTTTTCAAGACCAGCATTGTAATCTGGTTATGACATTAATTTTTGCTTAAAGAGATTTGTATTTAATGTATTTACAATACAGATCTTCAATTTTTAATAAGGTTTCTTAATGAAAATCATCGTTACTGGAGCAACTGGGTTTGTTGGTTCAAATCTTGTTCGTAGGTTAATTACAAATGGAAATAGCGTCTTTGTAATTGTACGATCAACATCAAAGATTATGATATTGGAAGATATTATTGACAAAATTTCAATTTTTGCATATGATGGAAATATTAATAAATTAATTGAATACTTTACACAAGTAAAACCCGATATTGTTTTTCATATTGCATCTTTAGCTTTACCACAACATCAACCTAAAGATATTCGTCCTTTGATTGAGAGTAACCTTATCTTTGGTACTGAAATTGTCGAAGCAATGATAAATAGCGGTTGTTATAAGCTTATTAATACAGGTACTTCGTGGCAACATTACAATAATGAAGAGTATAATCCTGTATGTTTATATGCCGCTACTAAAGAAGCTTTTGAAAAGATCTTAAAGTATTACCTTGAAACAACTTCTCTTCAATTAATAACATTGAAGTTGTTTGACACATATGGAGAGAACGATTCTAGACCAAAAATAGCAAATTTGTTGCATTCAAATGCAAACAGAGAAACGGTCTTAGATATGTCACCTGGTGAACAGGAAATTGATATTGTACACATTTCTGATGTCGTAGACAGCTATTTAATCGCAATGGATTTGATTCTGAGTTCGAATATAAAATCAAAAACATATGGTATATCATCCGGCAATCCTATTTCACTAAAGCACTTTGTTGAATGCTACAATAAGACACATCAGCCTCCTGTGAGAGTAAACTGGGGTGGAAGACCATATCGCTCACGTGAAGTAATGAAAACATGGAAAGCATTTGAATCACTACCAGGCTTTGTATGTAAAAAAGTTGTTTTCAGAGATTAAGTTTCGTCATATTTGAATTGACCATTATATAAGAAAAACGAAAAATAGACAGGTTGTTACAATTTGAATAATGATTTAATGAATTTAAGAAAAACCAACTATCAATTGTTATATAGAACATATATGGGTGTTATTTCCTGATTAGCACCATTCTGAAATTCTTTGAGGAGAAGAGAATTTTCAAATAAAGGTAATTGGTTGTATTGAAGTGTGTTGATTAGTTCGACTACTCGTAGATGATAAGGTATCTACAAAAGTAATAATAGCAAACATCCCTTGAACAGACTGTAAACTTATAAACTTTATGAGCATTGTTACAACAAAAAAAGATGTTATTTGGACATATGCAGCTCAACTATTACACTGAATGTTATATATGTGTTTAGTGGAGTAAATCGGTTGTTTAAAGAAGGTTTAAATTCTGGAGAGTGCAATATTTAATGTTATGAATTCTTGGGATATAGCTTCAAATGAATATATACAGTCGATATAATTGAATTACCAAATTAGATAATTAAACCTATTTCAATCTCTTATTGATTAAACTTGGAAAGTAAGATCCAATGAATGATAAAATTATAATTTTAGGTGCAGGCATTTCGGGGCTTGCGGCTGGTTATTATCTAAAACGCTCTGGAAAATCATCCAAAATTTTTGAGAAAAATCATTCATGGGGTGGATTATGTGATAATTTTACTATTAATAATTTTCGTTTTGATAGGTTTGTGCATTTATCGTTTACAGAAGACAAGGCTGCAAATGATCTATTTCTGAATGCAACTCCTTATATCCGCCATACTCCAAATCCATTTAATCTTTATTATGGTAAGTGGATTAAACATCCTGCTCAAAACAATCTCTATCCATTAACAGAAGAAGAAAAAGTTAAAATACTCAATGATATTAAGAATAGAAAAGAAATTCCTGTTGACAAAATAAATAATTATGAGGAATGGCTACGAACGCAGTATGGTGACTATTTCGCAGAAAAATTTCCAATGCGGTATACTAAGAAATACTGGCAAACAGAAGCTCGTGATCTTGGAGTTAAATGGGTTGGAAATCGCATGTACCGTCCGAGTTATGATGAAGTTGCTTTAGGTTGTAGGTCAACTGAAACTCCATTAGCATATTATGCAAAAGAAATGCGATACCCAGAAAAAGGGGGATTTAAAGCATTTTTTACGACACTCGCAAAAGATTTAGATATTCAGAATCGTTCCCAAATTATGGAGATTGATTATTCTGAAAAGGTAATTAAGGATGAATATGGAAATATGTATTCATATGATATTTTAATATCGAGTATTCCACTTCCAGAATTAGTTAAAATAACAAAAGATGTATCCGATGAAGTACGGTTAGCTGCAAAAATGTTAAGATGTACTTCTGGTTATCAATTGTCCATAGGTTTGAAAACAAAAAGTATTCCACCTTATCTATGGTTTTATATTTACGATGAGGATATCCCTGTTGCAAGAGTATATTCACCAAGTCTTAAGTCTGCGGATAATGCTCCGGATAATTGTTCTTCTCTACAATTGGAGATATATTGCAATGAGAATAAATATTCAAAAAAAGATCTGATTGATAAATCGCTTAATAAACTTGTAGCAGCTGGAGTATTTAAAATTGAAGATATTTTATTAACTGATCTGCGGTTTGAAAAATATGCAAATGTAATCTTCAATCATGATATTTACAAAAACAGAAAGATCGTTCGAGACTTTTACGACAATATTGGCATATATACTATTGGTCGTTTTGGAGAGTGGGATTATTTCTGGAGTGATCAGAGTTTTTTGAGTGGTAAATTAGCTGCTGAATTAATACTTTCGGAAAAAGGTTCGAATGGGGTTCTCAACTACTAAAAAAGATGTTCTCTGGACATATTTAGCGCAAATTTTACGAATCGGAAATGTTTTTTTTCTGCTCCCAATCGTCTTGAGAACTATTCCAACTCAAGAGCTTGCAATTTGGTACATTTTCAATACGATATCATCATTCATCTTCTTGCTCGATTTTGGATTTTCTTCAACAATAACCAGAAATGTGGTTTATGTCTTTAGTGGTGCGAAGCAACTATTTAAAGATGGTATGGGAGCAAGGAACTCTGATAATGAAATAAATTATGAGCTTCTATTTAATCTTATCCATACAATTAAGAGAATATTTTTTGTCTTAGCAGTTTTAGTCTCGATAGTATTAATAATATTTGGTTCCTTGTACATAAATATGGTTTTAAAAAAAGCTGTATCAGTAAATCCAGAACATATATGGATTGCATGGGCGATTTTTATAGTGACCACTTCGCTAAATTTCTATTTTCTATATCTAAATAGTCTTCTTATGGGAAGAGGCTTGGTTAAAGAAGCACAGAAAGCTGTGATTATTACAAATTTATCATACATATTTCTGGCATATATTGGAATTATCTTAGGTTACAATCTAATAGCCATTGTGGTTGCAAATCTAATCTCAAATATTATAAACAGAGTTGTTTCAATTCGATATTTTTATGACAAAAAGCTAAGCGAAAAAATAAATGACATAAAAAATAATTCTCATAACAATGTTAGCTTGTTTTCCATAATTTGGTTCAATGCTAAAAAAATGGGAATTGTTGCAATTGGTGCATTCCTAATTAACAAAAGTAGCATGTTACTGATACCAATTTTTTTACCGCTGGAAACGGTTGCCCAGTACGGTTTAACAATGCAAGTGGTCGCTTTTGTGTCGGTTTTCGCTATGGTTTATTTTACTGCATTAATTCCCAAAATAAATGCTCTTTATTATCAAAGAGAAATAAATTCTGTTAAAGAGCAGGTTGGAATGTCTGCGTTTTTATTAATAGGTACATTTATTTTTGCAATGATTGGAATTCTTCTATTTGGGAATAAGATATTATTATTCATTGGTAGTAAAACAACCCTTCTCCCTATTTCGTGTGTAATAGTTATTATTTTTATGAATTTACTGGAACAGCAGCATAGTTTATTCGCTACTGTTCTAACTTTTAAAAATAATGTACCATTTGTAACAGCCGCCATTTTTTCTGGTGTTGCAATTATATTTTCGTCAATTGTTTTGTTGGGGTTTACAGATTTGG
>Ga0180028_1107387_pt1 | contig 13512 bp, 11 predicted proteins | sample BioARNtimezero_FD_135970 | JGI IMG/M metagenome (GOLD analysis project Ga0180028, IMG submission 135970) | Anaerobic biogas reactor microbial communites from Seattle, Washington, USA - Biogas_R1-A RNA time zero (Metagenome Metatranscriptome) | ecosystem: Engineered > Bioreactor > Anaerobic >...
CAAAGATAATGGATATGAAACGAATGTATTAGTTCAAACTTGTAACCAAAAGATAAGTTGGGCTTCTTGTTTAGAACGATATGAAAAAGCACTAAAAAATAACAAAAATGAAGCAAGATTTACACCAAAAGAACACCACGATTTAGTAGTTAAAAACTTAGCTAAAAATATTAAAGAAGTGGCTAAAAGTGGTTTGGTAGATCATATGCAAATTTTTGCTCGTATTCCAGTTAAGGGAAATCCTAATGAGTTTACTCAAAAAGAGATTTATAATAGTAACTCAAAAAAAATGGTAAATAGTGCAACTATTGAAAAATATATCTTTGGATGAAGATACAATACCAAGTATAAATATAATACGCGTTGTACAAGGTCAGGATGATGATTAGGATAATGATAGATAAAAAACATCTGTTTTTTATTGCTATTTTTTTATATATTCTCCTATATATATCCTATAAAAATGTTTTTTAAAAATACTTAAAAAATCGATTATTTGAATATTTTCATTGACAAATCAAGCATTTTTTGGTACATATATAGATGTTTCTATATAACCCTAAAAGGCTAGTTTTAAATATCTTTAGAGTCTGTTACTTAAAAGATTTAGAGTATATATAAAAGTTTTCTTGATTAGGAAGTTCCCCTTGTTTATTTTGAATATTGTATATTGCATTCTCCTTTTTTTTATATTGCCATTTTTAGCATATCGTATTATTGTAAAAGGAAAATATCGAGATTCATTATCAGAACGTTGGGGAAAACTTAATAAAAATTTTACATCTTGCATCTGGGTTCATGGTGTATCTGTAGGTGAAATCAAAGCTGCACAACCTTTAGTACAAGGTTTAGCATTATCATTTCCACAATACCCCATTGTAATTTCTGCCACATCTACTTTTGGTAGAAAAGTGGCACGTGAATTATATCCTGAACATACAGTTGTTGCATTTCCATTTGACTTTACTTGGTCAGTTCGTTCTTTTTTTCAACATTTTTCTCCTAAATGCATTTTGTTAATGGAATTAGAACTATGGCCAAATTTTTTAGCAGAAGCAAAAAAACGAAATGTGCCTGTTTTATCTATAAATAGTCGATTATCAGAACATTCCTTTCAAGGATATAAACGTCTGGGGCGACTTTTTTATATATTTACAAAAGCGATTCTATGCTTTTCTGTACAACATAAAATATATGCTGAACGATTTCACAAATTGGGCATTGAAAATCAAAGAATCGTTATTTCAGGCAATATTAAATTTGATGCACTAAAAATGGAAATACCACAACATGAAGTAGAAAATTTAAAAAAAGAATTACAATTAACAGAGGAGCCAGTTTTCATCATTGGTAGCACCCATGCACCAGAAGAACGAATTCTTTTACAAAGTTTTATAGAAGTTCAAAAACATTGGAAACATTTACGACTCATTATTGTTCCCAGAAATCCAGCACGTTGTGATGAAATTTCCCAATGGTGTCAAGAATTCGGATTGAATGCAGTTCGACGAAGCCAATTACCTAGCGAACAGACACTTTCGTGTTCTTCTGTAATCCTAGGCGATGTCATGGGAGAATTACAAAAATTATATAGCGTTGCCACCTTTGTATTCATTGGAGGAAGTATCATCCCTCACGGTGGACAAAATTTTATGGAAGCAGCAGCTCTAGGAAAGCCAGTAGTCTGTGGACGTTTTATGGATAATTTTCCGGATATTCGTTTTTTTATTGAACAAAAAGCAGTGATGCAAGTACAAAATCCCGAAAATTTAACCGAAGTATTTTGCCAATTGTTGTCAGATAAAAATATGCGAGATACAATGATAGCAAAGTCCAGAGAGATTATTCAAAATAGCCAAGGGAGTACGGAAAGAAACCTTCTGTTGGTTCGAAGTTTTTTAGATGCCGTTCGTCAAACGGTATAACGGAGTTGAAATGAAGAAATCTTTATTTACATCTGAATGTGTCACTATGGGACACCCTGATAAAATTGCCGATCAAATTTCTGATGCTATTTTAGATGCTCTTTTAGAACAAGATCCCAATAGCCGTGTGGCTTGTGAAACATTAGTTTCCACTGGTCTTGTTGTTTTATCTGGTGAAATCACGACAAATGCACATGTGGATTATCCAACCATCGCACGTCGCACAATCAAAGAAATCGGCTATAATGATTCAGCAATGGGTTTTGACGCTCGTAGTTGTTCTGTTCTCGTCTCTTTTAATCAACAATCTGCTGACATTGCCATGGGAGTTGACGAAGGCGAAAATAAAGAACAAGGTGCAGGTGATCAAGGAATTATGTTTGGATATGCGTGTAAAGAAACGGAAGATTTAATGCCACTTCCTATAAGCCTATCACGCAAATTAGCAAATTACCTTGCAGAAGTACGCCTCAAAAAAGAATTAGAGTATTTACGACCTGATGGGAAAACACAAGTTACAGTCGCATACGAAGATGGAAAACCAGTTAAAGTTTCTGCAGTTGTAATTTCTACACAACACGCAGCAGATGTTTCACAAGAAACTATTAGAAAAGACATGATTGAAAAAATCATCAAAGTTTGTATTCCTTCCGAATTACTCGATGAAGAGACAGTCTATCATATTAACCCTACTGGCAAATTTGAAATAGGTGGACCACATGGTGATTGTGGTTTAACAGGTCGAAAAATCATCGTAGATACATATGGCGGAATGGGAAGACATGGTGGTGGTGCTTTTTCTGGCAAAGATGCATCTAAAGTAGATAGATCTGCATCCTATATGGCACGCCACATTGCAAAAAATATTGTAGCAGCAGACCTAGCAGACAGATGTGAAGTTCAATTAGCATATGCCATTGGAGTTGCAGAGCCTATTTCTATCAAAATCGACACATTTGATACAGGAAAAATAGATGAAGAAAAACTTGTTGAACTTATCAGAGCTAATTTTCCACTTAAACCAAAAGCCATCATTGATTATTTAGAACTCCGTAAACCCGTTTTCCTCAACACAGCACGTTTTGGACATTTTGGCGGAGACGATACACTACGACCATGGGAATACACTAACAAAGCAGAAGCATTGCGAAAAGGTAGCGGTCTATAATTCTATAACCTTTCTTTCACAAAATAGCAAGAAAGAAAGGTTAAAAAACTTGCTTTTTTATAGAAAATTAGATAGAATCATTACATTATATTATGTAGCATACCCTCTCAAAATTTATACGAGTTTTGAAATATTAGAAACTACATAACAATTTAGCAATAGAAAAAAATCGCTAAGTTTAGCAATAAAAAGAAATGCTATTCATTTGAAAGGAAAATCAATGGCTAAGAAAGTTAGCAAAAGAAGAAGCAGAATTCGCAAAGCCAATCATGGCGCAAGACCAGCAAGTGGTGGAAAAAAAGTAAATCTTCGAGGTGCTGGAAAGAAATAAAATAATCCCTCTTTTAACTTTTAAAGAGGGATTTTTCATAAAAAAATCCTTTTATTTTTGACAAGCTCCTTCTACTATCTTTATTAGAAAGTAGGAGGAGCTTGTCAATCTGTAAACATCAAAGCATTTGCTGTGCTACAAAATTGTTAGAACAAAAAATGCTATGTGTCTGTATCATAATTGTTTTACGATCTTGAACAGAAGCTTACTTATACAGCAGATATGTAACGTCACTGTGAGTAGCAAATCTACTGAGGTTAAAGGCGTAAGAAATTACTACAATACTGGATAATTACACATCATGATCTTGAGGTCATAGGTAATTGATATAGTAGATAGGAATAATTATGAATTTTTCAGAAATAATTCAGTTATCACACATATCTAACTCTAAAGAAATATTGCAATTGGCACGAATATCTAACTCTAAAACGATAAATTTTGAACAAGATATGACAAATATTTTATCTCATTTTTCTCACATCCAAGATACATTGCCTTGTCCTTGTCCAATAGAAACACCGTCTATGTCTATTCAAGAATTAAGAGTGGATGAAGTGGAAGAGTCTATGAGTTTAGAAGATATACAGAAAAATGCAAAAAATTTTCAAGATAATTTTTTTGTAGTACCTAAAATATTATAGAAAGGTGAATATAATGTATGCTTGGGAAATGAAAGAATTGCTTGAAAAAGGTGAAATTTCTTCTGTGGATCTTATGAAAAATGTGTTTGAAAAAATACAGAACTTCAACCCTAAGTATAATGCTTTGATTGAATTGTATGAAGAATATGCATTTCAAGAAGCCAAAAAGTCTGATGAGAGAAGAAAACAAGGGAAAGTAGGACAGTTAGAAGGAATTCCACTTGTGATTAAAGATAATATTCATATGAAAGGTTTTGCAGTTACCTGTGCAAGTGAGATGTTACAAGAATATATTGCAACATATGATGCTTTTGTCGTAGAACAAATCCAAAAACAAGGTGGGATTATTATTGGGCGAACCAATATGGATGAATTCGGCATGGGTTCCACATGCACTCATTCTATATATGGAGCTAGTTGCAATTTTTTAGATCCCTCACGTATTTGTGGTGGTTCTAGTGGTGGCTCGGCTTTGGCTGTGGCAAGTGATATGGTCCCTTTAGCTTTAGGCACAGATACAGGTGGCTCTGTACGTTTACCAGCTTCTATGTGTGGTGTATGGGGGTTAAAACCAACATACGGTCGCGTGAGTCGACATGGACTGATTGCACTAGCCAGTAGTATGGATGTGATTGGGCCAATGGCCCAATGTCCACAAGATTTGGCACTTCTTTTTCACACTATTGCACAACAAGATATACAGGATAATACTCATACCACTTTTTGCTCTGCACATACAAAAGAGAAGAAAGTATCTGGAGAAAAAAAGAAAATTGGAATCATACAGGAATTAGAATTTATGAAAATATCTCCAGAATTGCAAAAGTCATGGATAGACGCCCAACAAAAGATACAAGAAAAAGGATATGAATTACACATGATTTCTCTTCCTCATATACCATATTGTATGGCGACATATTATATTTTGTCAACTGCTGAGGCAAGTGCAAATCTTGCTAGGTATGATGGAGTTCATTTTGCTACAAAAAAAGAAGGATTTTATGAATTTTGTCGTTCTATTTTTTTTGGTGAAGAAGTACAACGTCGTATTTTTATGGGAACATATTTTCTCTCTAAAGAAAATTATGAAAAATGGTATTCATATGCAGAAGAATGTAGACATTGGATTCGAATAGAAATAGAATCTGCCTTTCAACACGTAGATTTTTTAATGTTGCCGACTTCTCCCATTTCTGCTTCTTTAATGCAAGAATGTACGCCTCCTTGGGAACAATATATGGGTGATTTATATACAGTGCCTTTTAGCCTTAGCGGTCATCCTGTCATATCAATCCCTATGGCTTCTTTACATCATTTCCCTTTAGGAATTCAATTTGTGGGGCAATATTTTCAGGAAGAACAATTATTAGCAATATAAAATTATTAGTAATATAAAAATTATTAGTAATATAAAAATCTGTTATGAAAAATTGTATGAAAATTTATGGTATTAATATATAAAAATATTTTCTAACAACTTACTTTAGTAAAAAAATTAGGTGCAGTAGTACCTAAAAAAAAATTATAAAAAAAAGAATACATTATATGAAAATTTATCGTATTAATATATAGAAACATTTTTCTAAATGTTTTAATATCGTAAATTTATAGAAACTATCCCTTTAAGGAGTGAAAATGAAACAATTTTTTATTTTGTTATTACTATGTATCTCCCTTTCTTTAATGGCACAAGATATTGAACTTCCTAAGCCTAAAAAAGAGGGTGGAATGCCATTAATGCAAGCTTTTACAGAACGCATGACAAATCGTGTGTACCAATCCACTGAACTTTCTTTAGAAGAATTGTCTCAACTTGTTTGGGTTGCTAATGGAATCAATCGCCCTGATGGAAAACGTACAATTCCCACGGCTCGAAATAGACAAGAAGTAGAAATACTCGTTCTTCTTTCTTCTGGTTCCTATTTATATAATCCTCAAAAACATATACTGATCCAAAAAAACAAAAGAAGATTTACGATCCTATGCTGGTGCTTTTTCAGCTCCTGTATATTTTGTACTTGTCTCAGATACAGCAAAATGTGGCACAGAACCACGTTCCATTTCTTTTGCACGTTTAGATATAGGATATGCAAGTTATGCGATTTATTTAGCATGTGCTTCTTTAGATTTAGGAACGTGTGCTATTGGAATGATAAAAGACCCTCAAAAAATTCATGAAAGTATGAAACTTCCAGACAGCTATATTATTCAATTAAGCCATTCTATTGGAAAAATTAAAAAATAATAAAAGTATCTCTAAAATATTACAAATGAACTATTGGCATAAAATTTGCTTATTCTCAAATATATATATATAATAATTTTATGATATTTTATAGATCCTTATAAAACTTATTACTTTGTAAAACATAGGAAATAATATTCAAAAGTTTATAATATTATATCCTATGTAAACAAAGTATGATATAAAGGGAAAATCATGAAAAATCTAATGATTATCTTCATCATGATTGCTTGCACTTTTGTGATGGCACAGCCAAAATGGGTCTCTCTAGATGGAAATAATACTCCACAAGCTATGTCCATAAAAGTACTAAGCGAAGATGCAAATCAAATCAAAGTACAAATAGATGTGTATGGTTATTTTGAACAGACTATCCAAATTCATGGTCAAAATTATCTTACTGTTCGCATTCCTAACACAGCTATGATTATGCAAAAAGGAAAACCTTGTTTACCTAAATTTGCAGACCTTATCCAAATTCCTGAAAAAGTAAAAGTAACTTTATCAGATGTACAAAAAGAAGTAGTTAAAATGGCTATATCTCATCCGATTGCTCCTTCTAAAGGTCATCTAACACGAGATATAAACCCACAAGATGTAGATTTTACATTTTCAGATCATTATAATAAAAATGAATTTTTCCCAACAGAATCTGCTCTTTTCAATTTAGGCAAACCTTTTTATTTCGCTGAAACTCGTGGAGTTCGTGTACAAGCATATCCTATTAGTGTAAATAATTTTAAAAAAGAAATAAAAGTCATAAAAAGTGCTGTTCTCACAATCAAATATGAAAAAATAAACACAGCAATGGCCACAAAAGAAAAAGGGAAACACCACAAATCATTCAAAAAAATGTTCAAACATGCTTTCCTCAATTATAAAGAGGATACAAGAGAAAATAACACAGTAACAGTGGCATCTTCTGGTGTTCCTAATGAAACTAATAAAAAGCTTGTTGTTATAGTCCCTACAGATTTCCAAGATGCTATCCAAGATTGGGTAACATGGAAGAAAAAATGTGGCTACACAGTCACTACAAAAGTCACCACTTCTAGTGACACAGCAGATACCATAAAATCGTATTTGCAAGGATTATATGACAAAGCAAGTACACGTTTTGGTTTCGTTGTTTTAATAGGTGATGCCAATAGAAATTCAAAAACAGCACAACCCATGCCTACGTTCCAAGGTAAAAAAGAAGGAGCAGCCTCTGATAGAGTCTATGTTCGTCTTTCTGGAAATGACAATTATCCCGATGCATTTATTTCTCGAATTTCAGCAACCACAGCAACCAATGTCAAAGCTCAACTAGCAAAAATCATAAAATATGAACAAACAAATGCTGGAGCATGGGCAGCAAAAGGAACTTGCATCGCTAGTGATGAAGGCTATAATCCCATAGATTATGAACGAACAGAATGGCTACAAAATGGTGGTTCCCAAAATCAAAAAGTCTCTGTTATTAAAGGCGGATTAATGGGTGCAGGCTATACTTATTTTGATGATATTTACGATCCAAGTGCATCTGCAAGCCAAGTAACAAGAGCTGTCAATGATGGTCGTGGAATCATGTGCTACATTGGACATGGATCTAACACATCTTGGGTTACTTCTAATTTTTCTACAAGTCATGTTGCACAACTCAATAATGGTGATATGCTTCCAGTGATATGGAGTGTGGCATGCGTCAATGGAAATTTTGCAAATGTTAGTGAATGTTTTGCAGAAGCTTGGCTACGCAAAACTAATGGCGGTGCAGCTGCTATGGAAGCTTCTTCTACAAATGAACAATGGATTCCACCATGTGATAAACAAGCCGCCACAATCAATGCAGTAATTTCTGGCAAATATGCTACGTTTGGTGCCTTAGAATGTGAAGGTGTAATTGCTGGTCTTACTCATTGGGGAGATTCTGATTCTTCTTCTGGAAACATGATGGCAGAACAAGTGAATTTATTTGGTGATTGTACAATGATTGTTAAAACTGCAAAAAGTAGAAACATCCTAGTCAATCCTATTCTAACACGAAATTCTACACGTTTCATTATTACTACCGACACACGAGAAGCTGTAGAAGCCACTGTCACTGTATATACAGAAGATTTATCTTATATTGTCACAGCAGAAACTGATGATTACGGTCAAGTCAACCTAGATCTAAGCAAAGCTCCTAAAGACAAAAAACTTTATTATACAATCGTTGGTTTAAATATTGACACAATTGTAGATCAAGAATTATAATATTTCTTCCTTATTAGAGTATCTTTAAAAAGATACTCTTTTTTTGGTAAAAATGTTACAATATGTTACTTGTTGTAACATTTTATTTAAATAAAAAAATATTGCTTCTTTGTAAAAAAATATTGCTTCTTTGTAAAAAAAAACTTTCTTTTAGACATTTTTTTTGCTATAAATGAAATAGAAAGAAAATCCTCATTTCAAGGAGTAACACATGCGTACAATTATGATTCTATTTTTAGTAGCCTGCACAATGGTTTGTGCAACAGAACAATGGATATCTTTGGATAGAAATGATGTCCAAGCTCCTACTTCAATTCAAGTTAAAATTTTGAACAGTACTCCATATTCTGTTCAATTAGAAATTACAGTCAATGGATATAGCATCCGAAAAATGAAAGCTCTTGGACAAGATGTGATTGCAGTCTATATTCCAGGATGTGCAATGATTATGCAAAAAGGTGCACCTGAATTACCAAAATTCGCAAAACTCATTCAAATTGCATCATCTAATGGAGTTGAACTTATTGTAAATCAAAAAGAAGAGATTGACAGAGAATTAGAATATCCTATTATTCCTTCTAAAGGTCATCTTACAAGAGACATCAATCCAGCAGACGTACCTGATGAATTTGGGCCTATCTATGAAGAAGATGCTTTCTGGCCAGCAGCTGACAAACAATTTTCAATAGGGGATCCTTTTTTATTCAGAGACATTCGTGGCGTACGTTTAAATGTATTTCCAATGTCTGTCAATCATGTACAAAAAACTCTCAGAGTTCTCAAAAAAGCAGTTGTTACTATTAAAAGCACAAGCGATGAATCCATCAATGAAGCACAACAAACTCGCAACACACAAGCTCCTACTAAAACATTCCAAAAAATGTACGAAGATGCTTTTGTAAACTATAAAGAAGCCCAATACAACACACGTGCTGGTGTACCCGCTGAAGGTAAAAAACTTGTTGTTGTATGTCCCAATGAATTTGAAAATGCTATTGCAGATTGGATCACTTGGAAGAAAAAATGTGGCTATACTGTAGATCTTTACACATTCACAGGGAAAACAGCTTCTGAAATTAAAGCAGTTCTACAAGAAAAATATAATACTGTAGGATTCAGCTACGTAGTATTAATTGGCGATGCAAGCTATGCAAGTAATTTTGAACAAGCCACTCCTATGCCTTCTTTCAAAGGTGGCAACGAAGGTGCAGCATCTGACAGAATTTATGTAAGACTTGCAGGTAATGACAATTATCCTGATGCATTTATTTCTCGTATTTCTGCAAATACAGCAGATGAAATCAAAGCTCAATTGGCAAAAATTATCAGATACGAACAAATGTCTGGTGGTGCATGGGTCAAAAAAGGTATGGGCGTTGCTGGTCGTGACTACGGCGGTGGATATTATGACTATCAAAGAGCAGAATGGCTACAAGTAGGTGGAAGTACAGGTCAAAAAGTAACTGTCGTAGATGGTGGACTCATGGGTGCAGGATATAATTATTTTTATGACGTCTATCCTACAAGTGGTGGTGGAATCGGCACAACAAAAGAAAACGTAGCAATGGCAGTCAATGAAGGTATTGGTATTGGATACTATATCGGACATGGTAGCAACACATCTTGGGGTACAACAGGTTTCAATAACAACGATGTCAAAGCTCTTAATAATGGCGATATGATGCCAGTTATCTGGAGTGTAGCATGCGTAAATGGAAACTTCCTCAAAGTGGGTGAATGCTTTGCAGAAGCTTGGCTACGTAAAACAGACGGTGGTGCTGCAGGTATGGAAGCATCTTCCACTAATGAAGAATGGGTACCACCATGTGACAAACAAGCAGCAACTATAAATGCTATCATTACCAAAAAATATGCAACATTCGGTGCATTAGAATGCGAAGGTGCTGTTACAGCTATGGTAAGTTGGGGTGATACCACTGCTTCCTCTGGAAATAGAATGATGGAACAATGCCATTTATTCGGCGATTGCACCATGATTGTAAAAACTGGAAAAAGCACTCGTGCAGAAGTATCTCAATATAGAAATGGTGATGCACTTTGCTTCAACGTATATCCAACAAATGCAACAGTAACAGTTTATAATGCTGATATGTCTTTTGTAGCAACAGCAGATGCTAATGAAGCTGGTGATGTAGAAATTTCTTTAATTAGTGCACCAGAAGAACAACTTTATTATACCATCGTAGGTCAAGACATTGATGCAGTTGTAGATGAACTCGTTAACTAATTTTATCTAAAATCTATGTATAAACAATAGATACATTCCCAATTTTAAGAAAAAGGGGATTTTCCCCTTTTTCTCTTTATATACTGAGAACCAATAAAAAAGTAGCAAAGCAATGGAAAAAATAAGTAAAAAAATTATCATAACTATTCTCACATCTATTTTTATCCTTATTTTTCTGCTTATCTTACTATTCGCAAAGAAGCAAGATAGTCAAAAAATCAAAGAAATCATAATTCAAGCAGAAAACAACTTTGCTCAAACAAAATATCAAGACGCAGAACAACTTTACCAACAAGCATATGAGATTCATCACACAGAATTTTTAAAAGCACGCTTGAAAATCTTAAATAATTTAAATAAAATACAAATGATTTTAGCCCAAGGAAGCGAAACAGAACTGGAAAAATTATTGCAAGTTGGCAAACAAGAAAATTGGGATCAAGACAACATTGATATTTTTACAGCACATTGCCAAAATTTTATTATGGAATTTCAAAGAATTCGAGACTATCAACAACAAATTCAAGAATTACTACAACTTGCTAAAAATAAAAAAGATACAGGTAGCTCTATCAAAAAAATCATTGCTAAATCACGCCAACATGGTACGTCCTTACTACCATTAATTGAAGCGATCATAGCAGAAATTAAAACAGGCGCTACCTATGCATTGCAACTTTTATGGAATTATAAAGAATCCTTGCAAGTTACTAATACTACGATTTCCACTGCTATAGGGATAACACCAGAGACGCGTTTAGAAAACGTACAAAATTTTATACAACAAGACAATACTTGTATTTATATTTTAACCAAAATTCTTGAAAAAAAAGAACGACAAAATATTGCACAACATTATATTCAAAACATTAATTTTAAAAATGTCAATCAAGTCGAAGAAAACATAAAAATTGCATTACAATTTTATCCCCAATCTAAAGAAACACACCAAAAATATGCACATTTTCTCACCACACAAGAAAAATATATCCAAGCCATCCATGAATATGAACAAACAAAAGATATTTTTCAACAAAATATAGAAAACGAACAAGCTTGGTGTATGTTTTTACAAAATGAGCTTCCTCAAGCCGTTCAAACTTGGAATCATATATTGAAAAAAAATAAAGATCATGAAGAAACTCATTTTGCATTGTCTTTATTCTATATTTTTCGAGGCAATATTCCACAAGCCATATCCCATATGCAACAATTAGACAAACAAGGTATTTCTCATCAAAAACAACTCTTACAAGCGATTTTTCACACAGATTCAACTATCATCAATAAATTACTTCCTACATTCCCTACACACCTACAACCATCCATAAGCATTTGTCAAGCCATTCTCCATTATTCAAAAAATCAAATCCAAGAAAGCCAATGTATATTTCAAAAGTTTTCTAACTATCCCATTTCCAAAGTTTATTTACGTCAAATTCAAAAATCAACAGATAACAAACAACAACAAGACACAATAGAAAAAAGTCCAAGCATATTATTTTATAGCAAAATATTTAAAGAAAACATAGAAATTACACTTCCAGAAGAATGGCAACAATTATGGGAGAAGACAGGTCCTACCAATTTTAGTAAAGAAAAATAGTGAACCTATATAGTATTGATGGTTGATTGGAAAAAATCGACATATTTAGGAAGGAAACAATCATGGTTATTCATGCACCTTTCATCCATACAGAAATGGAAGAACTTTCTGTCACATTTACAAGATTTATTGAACGATTTCGTAGAAAATTTACTTCTCCGAATCATCAATTCAAAAAAACAGACAGAATTGACATGCATAAACGATATCCTAATTTAAAAGAAGAACTTAAAAAAGCCTGCCTTTGTTTAGAAGAAGGGAAAATGCCAGAAATTGATATAGAAAAATGGCAAAAAATTATGAAAACACAATATGATGAAGAACTTTTAGCTGCCTGGCAAAGATTTTTAGAATTATTAAAACAAATATTCAAAAAAAATAAAAATTCATAGAAAACACTTTATAATATATAAAACAATAAACAATGTATTATAAAAGTGGTGCTATTATGCCTTATAAGTTTTCAAAAAAGAACTTATAAAACTTATAAAATTGATATCTCTATAATAAATGATAATAACGAACATATTTCCTCCCTATATTGGATTTAGTTGTGTAACTATGGCTGAAATAAAGCCATTATTATCTAGTGAGGAATCCTTATTAAGTCCTTATGCCACAGAAAAAAGAAAAAATGATTTTTTACTAGGTCGAACAGCAGCACACCAAGCACTAGAACAACTACATTATTTTCAAACTCCTATTTTGCAAGGTGCTAACAATGAACCTATTTGGCCCAAAAATATCATTGGATCTATCACACATAGTAATAAAATTGGGGTAGCAGTAGCTACCTCTACAAAATATGGTCGTGGCATAGGTATTGACTTAGAACAACTTCACACAAAAAATAAATGGAATCTAGTTCACCATATATGCCTAGATTCTGAAAAAAAATATGCACAACAAACAAAAAAATCCCAGTCAAACTCTACTCCTTCTTTTTTCTGCCAAAGAATCTATTTATAAAGCATTTTTTCCTCTATGCCAAAGTGTTTTACGTTTTCATGATTGCGAACTGCAACCATATTCTAAAAATTCCTTTCTTGCTCATTGGCATAATCCCATTCCTCAACAATATATCTCCCATCCTTTCCCTGTCCA
>Ga0180028_1276992_pt1 | contig 13272 bp, 8 predicted proteins | sample BioARNtimezero_FD_135970 | JGI IMG/M metagenome (GOLD analysis project Ga0180028, IMG submission 135970) | Anaerobic biogas reactor microbial communites from Seattle, Washington, USA - Biogas_R1-A RNA time zero (Metagenome Metatranscriptome) | ecosystem: Engineered > Bioreactor > Anaerobic >...
ATTTGAAATCGGATGACAAGCGTGAAAATGCGTTCTCTGACCATTGAAACGAAATGTGGGGAAGTGTATCCTGGTCCTGATGGTAATACAGGTTAAAATGTGGAGAACGAAGCATTTTCCATGAAAAATTGCTATATTGTACTTTATTCTGGCCAAAGCCGTAAGTAGAATTAGATAGTAGTGATAGTAAAATAATGGTTTTTAAAAGAGTTTTTAATCTGATGCTGTTTGACATTCAAATTTCCTGGAAAAGTTATTGTTTTCGGGAATAAAAATGAAATACTCTTGAAAACTGGTTTCTAAGAGAAAGATACTACAGTGTAATGCTGCAAAACAGAACATTATAATAGATTTATATCGGTTCTGACAGAAAACACTTGCATTTACTTTGAGTATATACTTTTTTCTATAGAATTCAGTATATGAATCACTGGCGTTATTTTCAGAGGAGTATGAGTTGACAAGATTTTCGATTCAAACTATTTTTGAAATAATGATGGTTGATAGTAATTTTCAGATTACAACTGAACAACAAACATTTAAGCCCTTAATTTAATCCAGGCATCAATGAAAATGAGAAAAAAAAATCAGATCGTAGTGTTGCTGCTGCTTGCAGTGTGTACAAGTCTGTCGTTTGCGGGTAGGAAGATTGTTGTCCCGATGGATTTCCCGACAATTCATGCTGCCCTGGGAGAGGCAAACGAAGGTGATACCGTCTACGTAAGTAAAGGTATTTACTACGAGAACATCGCACTGGCTGATAATGTTGTGCTTCAGGGACAGGATATGGTATCGACCATTATTGATGGCCGCCGGCTTGGTCCTGTTGTTCTTGGTGCTGATGGTGCTGTGATTACCAACTTTACCATTAAAAACGGTACAACTGGTATTCTCTGTAAGAATACACGGCCAATAATTGAAAGAAATATGATTGTCGATAACAAAGGCGCTGGTATTCATGCACTGATCTCATTACCGGATATCAATAACAATATCATTTACAGAAATGAGTGGACCGGTATTTTTGTTGAGGGTGCCCGTGGTACCCGGACGAGTATCGATCATAACGTAATTCTTGAAAATGGGTACTGTGGTATTTTTTGTGCACACAGATCTGAAGTACTTATCCGCAATAATGTGCTCTATGCGAACAAACAGTATGGTGTGTTTGTAGCGCCTGAATCCAGAAAATCACGTATTATTAATAACAATATTTATAAAAACAGATTGTCGTTCAATGCACTTGCGGTTGTTAATCAGACAAACATTTCAAAAGAGCCTGAATTTGTTTCTCCCGGACATCCTGAGTATAATTACTTTGTGAAACCTTCATCGGCACTTAAATCGGCCGGTGAAAGCGGTACAGATATCGGTCTGGTAACAGCACGTTTGATTCAGGTCCAGAATACAGACCAGGATGGTGATGGCATTCCTGATGAAGTTGATCAGTGTATTGATGTTCCTGAAGATCTTGATGGATTCGAAGATCTTGATGGCTGTCCGGATTTTGATAATGATAAGGACGGAATCTATGATGCTCAGGATCAGTGTCCGAATGAGCCGGAGGATCGTGATGGCTTTATGGATACTGATGGTTGTCCGGATTTTGATAACGATAAAGACGGCATACCGGATTCTCTTGATGCATGTATCAATAATCCTGAGACTGTCAACGGCTTTAAAGATGACGATGGATGTCCTGATGAAAAACCACAGGAAATTAAACAGACTCTTATTCTAAAAGGTGTAAACTTTAAAACAGCAAGTTCTGAACTTCTGGAAGAATCTTATTATGTTCTGGAGACTGTATTCAATAGTCTTGAGGCATATCCTAATATCCGAATTGAAATTGCCGGACATACTGATAATCAGGGATCATCTGATTATAACCTGCAACTTTCATATGACAGAGCAAAGTCTGTTATGGAATACTTTGTTATGAGAGGTATTAGTCAGGATCGAATAGTGGCTCGTGGCTATGGAAAAGAGCGTCCAATTGCCCCGAATACTACAGCAGATGGCAGAGCGAAGAACAGACGGGTTGAAGTTATCCCATTGAACAAATAAACCATTTGGAAGGCTGGTAGCTGATGTCTCATTATAAAAATGCACCAATGTTGTTAAAATTGGTTCTGTTGGTGTTGCTGTTAGCAGGGACAGAATCGAAATCTCATGCAGAGGGTGGATATGATGCCCCCTATTTCCAGGCAGATTTTACACAGGATCTGACAGACTGGTCATCGGCATTAGTGAATCCGGCTCTGCTTTACAGAGTGAATCAACTTCACCTGGAGTTTGGTTCCTATCGGTGGTCTATGTTTGATGGAGATAAGCTGGGGCCGCTCGGGTATCAGCACCTCGGCATACAACTTCCGATTTTAAGAAATCATACCATTGGTGCTACATTGCTCTGGGGTGGTGAAACTGTTCAACGAAGAAAAGTGGAAGGAACTCAATCCAGCGGTTATGTAATCAGTACAGACGGTGATGCCCGTTTTCAGGATTACTGGTTAATGGGCCACTACAGTATTCGCGTGCTTCCGTGGCTTACGCTTGGAACAAATATCAAGTATCGTATCCAGAACCAGTTCGGGGATATTCAATGGGCGAACATCCCGGGTATCGACCTTGGTATCTATCTCAATCCTCTTGATCATTATCGATTCGGTGACCTTGGTTTTAGTCTGGTTGTTCAGGATCTGCTGCCTTCACAGATTAAATGGGATGAGTATTCAGAAGTAACTGCAAACCGTTTTCGTGCAGGTATCAGGTATGCCGTATTTAACGATAATCTTGTTGGTGATGTTGAGTACATATCCGATAACCTTTTAGGTGAACTGTACAGCGGTTGGGATGATTATGCAAATATGTCGAAGGGTCTTGATGAATTAGGAAGACTGGTTGGTGATGATATCAAAGCTCATCACCTTGGTGTACATGTAAAGTATATGTTTATTCCCAGTTTATGGCTCAAGCTCGGATGGACAAATAACAATATCCCCTATCTCGGATTTAATTACAATTTCATTTATACGCTTCCGGAAATGATCAATTATTTCCATATTGATGCTCATCTCGGGTATAGCTTTATTGAAAACTTTTATGAAAGTCTCAACAACCGCGACGAACGTTCTTTTTCCGGAATGCTTAAAGTGTCGACAGATTTTGGGCCTACCCGTGAACAACGCCTATCAAAGAGAATGTACGATCAGCTGGTACTGGCACCGAATGATGCCTATAGTGAAGCAATGCGGTTATACCTGGCTGGGAAATATTGGGAGGCATCATATGCGTTTGGAAAAGTTATATCACTTTTTCCTAACTTTCACCTGAATGACAAAGCTACCTGGTATCTTGGTAACTGCTATCGTTTCCTCTATATGAACGACATTGCACGTCAGGTATATAAGGAAGCTCTGGAAGAGTACACTACATCAGATATGCGCTCAAAGTACATCTATGGTTTTCAGGCTCTTGATTACAGAGAGGGAAAGCATGATGACGCATTGAAAAATCACGCGTTCATTACAAATTTGTATAGTGACAGTGATATTAAAACTGATGCAGATTATCTGGCAGGTGAAATACATTTTCAGAGAAAGAACTACAATGTCGCTGAGCAGTTACTCAGTGGGATTAAATCCGGTGAACCATCATACCTCTACGCACAGTACACGTTGTCAATTATTAATATCGAAAACAATAAAGAACAAGCGGCGCTCACAAATTTAAATAATATTATAAATGATACGACGGAGCAGGCTGCTGACCAGGCGTTACAGGATGCAGCAAATTTGAAAATGGGGCACCTCTATTTCGAGATGGGTGATAAATTGAAACTTGCTGTAGAAGCTTATCAGAGAGTGAGTGTTGGTTCAAGTTATGGTGATGAGGCACTGCTTGGAACTGCATGGGCCTGGATCAAAGTTAATCAACCCAATGCATCACTTTCAACAATTGAACGATTGATTGGCTCTTATCCTCAAACATCTTTGATACCTGAAGCGTTTCTGGTTAAAGGTTATGGTTTGATGTTGTTAAAGCGATATCCTGAAGCGGTGTCTGCATTCGAACAGAGTCTTGCAACTGCAAAACGTCAATTCATTACTGACGAAGATCTGAAAGCGCGTTCGTCAAGTTTTGACAAGACTGTTAATGGTTTTTCTCCGTTCTCCGAGAGAATAAAGAAGAACGCACTTAGAAAGCCGACAAACAAAACACTTGAGGAGCGACCGGAGCTGCAGAAAGAATTTGAGAAATATTCAAAAGAGTCAGACGACTTTTTTAAATACACCCTTGAAGCAAAATCACACAAACGTTTCTTCATGATGAAAGAACAGATTGTTACAGACGCAGAGTATGCCCTCGCAAAGGCGACACGAATGATGAAATCACGTCTGCCGGCATCTGAGCAGAAAAAGGAAGAAAAGATCGATAATGAGCTCGATAAATTGAAGAAAGAGCTCGAAAACATACAGTAAATTAGTCTGATAGTTGCACATAAAAGGAGTGTTTCCAGCATGTCAAAGCAAAGATCGCGGGTATTGTTAGTGCTTGCAGCACTGACATCGTTTCTACTGAGTATTGTTCTGTCAACCAGTGCTCAGGATGCAAAAAAAGAGGAATTGTTAAGGAAAATTCAGGAACTTGAAAAGAAAAAGCAGGCAATCGCTCAGGAGCGTGCTGCTGCTTTTGAAAAAAACAAACCTGATGGAAAAAATCTTCAGGAGATTGTTGACAGATACCTGAAACTGCTGGAAAACTGCAACGCAAAAAAATCAGAACGGTGTGCAGATGTACTCTACACTCTTGGTGGCATGTATTACGAGCTGGATCGTGATGCATTTATTATGGCTAAAGAAAACTATGAAAAGAAAATGGATGCGTATGAAAGGAATCCCCGCGGACCTGAACCGGTTAACCCTATTCCCAACTACGATCGTTCTCTCGGCTATTACGAACGTCTCGCAAAGGAATACCCTGATTTCCCAAAATTAAGTGAAGCATATTATCAAATGGGTAATATATATCTACTTATGGGAGACCTTGACAACGCCAGGTCTGTTTTTCAGTCAATAGTTGATAAATTTCCAAATAGTCCACGTTCATCTCCTGCACATTTCAGACTTTCTGATCTCTACTATCTGGATCACGACAATGTTAATGCGATAAAACATCTTGAAAAGATAAAAGAGAAAGAGATCGATCTTACATCATGGGAAATGGTTCATTACCGTAAAGGTGAAATCTATTACAACATGAGCGATTTTGATAAAGCGATTAACCTGTTCTATACATATGTTGAAAAATGCGACGCAGGATTGTATCAGAAAAAAGAGTTCCGCGACATGGCACTTGAGTATATGGCGATCGCTTTTTCAGATATTGATAACGGTGCAGAGGAAGCGATCTCTTTTTTCAAGAAAAATGGTCGTAAACCTTACGAAGACGTGGTGCTTTATACAATTGGTTTGAAAAACCGTTCACATGGTCAGTTTGATCCTGCGATTAAAGCGCTTACAGTCGCGCTCAAGCAATTCCCTTATTATACAAAAGCTCCAGAGGCGCGTCAGGCTTTGGTTGAATGTTATGTTGTAAAAAAAGATCACGAAAAAGCAAATGTAGAACGTGAACATCTGGTTGATGACTACGGGCCTGGAAGTGAATGGTATAAAAAGAATTCAAATAATGCAAAGGCTATTGACGGCGCAAAGCAGGAAGTTAAGCGTGCACTTGGGAATATTGCCATTTACTACCATGCGATTGCCCAGAAAAAGAAGGATAAGGACGCTTATCAGAAGGCTCTTAAGCGGTATGAGGAGTTTTTCTCAAAATTTCCTGACGACAAATGGAAAATATTTGAATACCGGTATAACGTAGCGGATATTTACAATTCACTTGGTGATTGTGAAAAAGCAGCAGAAAATTTCAACTTTGTAGCCATGGAAAACATTGCTGCTTACCCGCCATACCAGGCAGATCTTGATACACTTGGCATGGATCATGATGAGGCTGAAAGACTCAAGCAGAATGCTGATAAGGCAACATCTAATATTTCCCAGGAGGATGCGGGATATAATGTTGTTGTAGCGCTTGATAACTGCCGTAAAAAGAAAATGGCTGCTGATGGTATCACTGAAGACAAAGCCTATGACCTTATTGAAACCAAGCGGCTTCTTGAATTTGCAGAAAAGTTTCAGGCAAAATATCCAAAAAGTCAAAATGCTGCTGAAGTACTCTATCTTGCAGGAAACATTCACTTCGCTGCAAAGAATTACGATCCGGCAATCAGAGTGTTCAAGCAGATTGGCGATTCTTATCCGACTGCAAAAATTGGAGAAAAATCTGTCAGAATGCTTGCAAACAGCTATTCGTCAGCCGGTCAGTATGATATGGCAATGGACATATACAAGAAACTATTAAGGGGGCAGAAGGTTGACACACCTGAATATGCAGAAATTCTTGATCTTGCTGCTGGTTCAATGTACAAGAGAGCTGAAGGTATAAAGAAAACCGGGAATACTCAAGGTGCTGTCGAAGCATTCAAGGCGATTGCAAATGATTTTCCAACAAGTAAAGTTGCAGACCGTGGGTGGTTTGATGCCGGTGTATGCTATGAGGAAGCGAATAATCTACAGCTTGCAGCACAGACTTTTGAAATGCTGACAACAAAGTTTCCAAAATCACCACTTCGTGAAAATGCATATATCCGTGCGGCCGAGAATTACAAAAAGAATGAGCAGATTGATAAAGCAGCACAAATTTATCAGATTGCTGCGAATAATATTACAAAAGCGGAATTTGCGATTCCCTCATTGTCGTCAGCATCAGAGTGTTATCAGAAGCTGAACCAATTTGATATGGCTGGAAAGATGTTCGAATTGATTTACGAACGTTATGCATCAGATCCAAAGACACCGATGGCACTTTATAACGCAGGTCTTATCTTTGAAAAAGGGAAATTGTATACAAACGCTATTAAAGTATACGATGCACTGGCAGCAAAGTTTCCCCAATCAGAATATGCTGCAGAAGCATTCTTCTCAATTGGTCTTTGTTACGAGAAGATGGGGCAGAACCTGGAAATGGCAAATGTCTTTACACAGTATGCCACAAAATATGCGGGCGATCGCCTGAAGCAGGTTCAGGCGCTTGTAAAGGCTGGTGATGCATATCTTAATATGAAACGTGAAGATGACGCGCTAAAAAATTATATGATGGCTGTGTCAATTTATGAAAAGTTCAATAAGGAAAGTGATATTGACATTGAAAGTATTGCTCAGGCTTATTTCAAAGCCGGTGAAGCGCACTATAACAAATTTCAGAAAATTGAACTGAAAGCGTCATCTGAAAAAGCAGTTAAGGATCTTATCAGATCAAAAACAAAAGCACTTGAAGAGCCGGCAAAGTATTATGCAAAAGTTATCGAGCTTGGTATTGCTGAATGGACACTGAAAGCAACCTACAAAATTGGTATGGGTTTTGTCGACATGGGATCTGCAATTGAAAGGCAGACTTTGTTTGGAAATGCAGAGCAGAAGATTGCTTCGAAAATTCAAATACTTTCCGGTTTGGAAAAATACTACGGAAAAGCACAGGAATACTTCTATCAGAACATTGAGTGGTCACGCTCACAGGGGTTAAAAGGTGAAGTAGTGCAGAACTCTAACGACAAGTTCCTTGAGATGCTCTATATGAAAGGAAAAATCCTGCGTCAGGTTGGTGAAGAGTTTGGTAAGGCACCTGTCCCGCGTGGACTCAGTAAAGACGAAGAGCAGGCTTATAGAGATTTGTTGATGGAGAAGAAACTCCAGGCTGATGACGCTGCATTGCCAAAATACCAGGAAGCTTTAAAAGCTGCACAGGAGTTGGGTCTGGCAAGTTCACCATGGGTGCAGAAAATCAAGGATGTTATACAGGAGATCAATCCTACGGATCCGATGCTTAACGTAGAGATAGTTGAATATGTACAGCCGGAGGTTGTTCCAATACAGTCTGCTGGTGCTGCAACTCAAAAGCAGCAGGGTGGAAAATCAACTGTTCAGTCTGCAAATACGACACGCAGCGGCGTACGTGATGATGAGTTTGACAGGAATATGCGTCGTATTCAGAATATTATCAGTATGGAAATTCCTGTTGAAGACAAAATCAGGCAGCTTAACAGAATTGAGATGGATGCAAAGCGTAACATGATCCTTGAGGAACAGAAAATTGAAGAATTAAAAATGAAGAAAAATTGAATACGGTAAAAAAGGAGGTGCATTTACCGGATTTTTTGTATAAATTTGTTCATATATTAAATACTCATAACTGTCATAAAATCTTTAGGAGGTTTTAAAATGCAACTTTTACACTTTTTGCTTCTCGGTTTCCAGTCATCTGCAGGTATCATCATGTGGTTCATTCTTCTCTGTCTTTTTGTAGTGATTGCTATTGCCGGAGAGAGATTCTATTTCCTTTATATCAAGTGTGATAGCGGTAATAGATCACTTTTAAACGTGATTTCAAAATATCTTAAGACAGGAGAGTACGAAAAGGCAATTAAGCATGCATCCGGTGTGGGAACTCCTCTTGCTAAAGGTATCGTATCTGTTTTGGCAAATCGTACTAAAGGCCCAAAGGCTATTAAGAAAGCTGTTGATGAAGTATTCCTTACAGAAGGTCCGAAAATTAAACGTAACGTTCACTTCCTGAATATGTTTGCAAACCTTGCAACACTTATCGGTCTTACTGGTACTATCTTTGGTACAATGGAATGTTTCGATGCTATTGCTAACGCGCCTGCAGCACAACGTGCACAGCAGCTTGCATCCGGTATTTCTGTTACTATGTCTGCAACTTTGTTCGGTCTGTTTGTCGCTGTGCCATCAGTGCTTACACATGGTATCCTTAGTGGTAAAGCTGATAAAATCGTAGAAGATATGGATGAAAAGACAACAAAACTTATCAATGCTGTTGAAGAATAATTTTTTCTGTAACGAAATTGATTCGACAAACGTTGAATCAATTAGACTAAAGTAAAGATAAGATTTATTAACACTTTTTATTGATATCCTGAAACGATATCCAAGGATAAATAAATATGGGGCAAATGGCAAGAAAACCAATGATTGACGATGGGGCTGGCCACGGTGGAAATATTGATCTCAAACCGTTTATCAACTTCCTCGTTGTGCTCATCCCTGTGTTAATGTTGTCGGCTGAATTTGCTAAAATATCTGTAATCAACCTTAAGCTGCCTGCAGGTCGTGGTTCTCAGACAGAGAGCGCGTCCAAGACGCCGCCGCCGGAAGAGGAAGATAAGCTTTTACTGACAATGATTATCACAGATTCTGTTGTTACTCTTGGTGCGAAAAACGGTTTTATGCCTTCATTGTTTTACAAGGAATTTCACCATTACGTTTCGCGTACCAACAGAAATGTTGATACGACAGTAGAGGTTGATCCTACTAATACAAGTAAAGAAGTCATAAATGTTGCGACCGGAACACCATACGTCGTAAGCGAACGACAGGAAATTTTACTGTACGTAAGCGACGAAAACAAGAGCGTTGTTAGGAGTATTTATACAAAAAAAGACAATATCATGCTGACTACGGCAGAAGGAAATCCGATGCAAAGTGTAAAGCCTGGAGATACTGTGTACACTGCACAGAATCCACGCAAGATGCTTATTGTGTCTAATCCTGATGAATTTGAATTACGGCCGTTGTCGGCTTACGATGAAATGAGAAACAGGCTGCTCAAGATATCCGAACGGTACAAAGAAGCACCAGACAGGGAGGATATTATTCTCGCTGCCGAAAATACGGTTGCTTACGATAAAATCGTTCAGCTTATGGATGTCGCACGGGAAGCAGGTTTTCCAAACTTATCAATCGCAAAACTTAGGGGTTAAACTATGGCATCACATGGAAGAAGTAAGTTCCTGACCGCTAAGTCGACTGGTCTTATCATTACATCACTTATCGATTTCTTCGCAGTGGTTGTTATCTACCTGATGAAAAGTTACTCATCTGAGGGTAGTATTTTGACCAATGCAGATAACCTGGTACTTCCGAACTCCAACTCGATTACAAAACCGAAGGAGATTCATGTTCAGGTTGCTGCTGCGAATGATATGATCCTTGTTGATAACGTACCTGTTGTGCCTACTGATGATGTACGCAAAATTCCTCAGACGGATCCGAATCCGATTATCAAGAAGCTTGAGGAAAAACTCAAATCCTGCTATGCCGCAGAAGAGGAGATGGTACGTCTTGGGGCGTTAAACAAGATTGAAGGTGACATCACAATTCAGGTTGATAAGAATGTCGACTTTGATGTTTTGTTTAAAATCATGAACACATGCGGTAGTGTTGGTTACAATAAGATGAACTTTGCCGTTATGTCCAGGTCCGAAGAGTAAAGGAACAAATAATGAAATACAAAATAACCATTCGAAAGTGTGCTGATCCTGGTCGCGCACAAGGGATTGCTCTTGGGATCGCAAAATGGTCCGGTAGCTCTCCGGATGTGGTTTTGAAAGTAATTCTTGAGAAACCTGTCTGCATTAAGCGCGAGGCTGAGGAAGAAGAAGCTCTTCGAATAAAGTCACAGTTTGAGGCATACGGCGCTGAAGTTGATCTTATTCCTCTTCAGGAGGAAGAGTTTGCTTTGTCAAGTCTGCCTCCTGCTGCAGCCGTTGCTGTTCCTCCAGCCACAAGATCTGTACCCCCTCCATCGGGTTCCTATAAAAAAACTTTGCAGCCTGTACAGGCTCAGGGTTCATCATGGGCCGAAGATGAAGAAGAGGAAGAGGGACGTCTGTTGACTGATGAGGAGTTTACTGAACTGTTAAAAAGAAGACCGGACATTTTTTATTTCGACACCAGTTCACGCCTTAGAAATATGATGATTGTATCTGTGTTACTGGGTCTGGCATTCGGGTTCTGGATGACTCATGTGGAATTTGTCAATGTTGCAACTGACTTCTACGAAAAGCTTCCTGAAGAACGAACTGCAAAGTTTGTAACAACAACTGCTGAACTTCCAAAAACTCTTGAAGAGAAGAAAAAAGAGGAAAAGAAGAAAGAGGCAGATATACAAACTGAAGATAAAAAACGTCTTAAACCAAAGCCGACTAAAGGTGGTGGCGGTACATCCGGTGGAGGTGGTGATCCACGTGCCCGCGTTACACAAAAAGGTGTTCTTGGTATCGTGTCCGGTGCTGTAAAAGGTAAAACTGTTGCGTCAGCGGATATCTTCGGTAAAGGTGGTTTTGCTACAGGAATTGATGCGATCATCTCAGGAACCGGTGGTTTAAAGTCCGGTGGTGGAGGTGGTACAGGCCGTAAAGGTGTTGCGGGTATCGGATATGGTGCCGGATACGGAAGCGGTTTTGGCGGAAGCGGTTCCGGTGGTGTTGATGACCTTATTGGTAATCTGATGGGCGGTGATGGTGGCGGTCTTGATCTTAAGAAAAAAGGCGGCACACTGAAACTCAAAGCACCTGACTTTGTCAAAGGTGGTTCGCTCACTGGTGGAAGAAGCAGGGCAAGTATTCAGCGTGTTGTTATGCAGAATATGGCTGCACTGCGTTATGCCTACAATAAACGCCTTCGTGATAAACCGGGTCTGACTGGTAAGATCACGGTTAAGTGGGCTATTGATGAATTCGGTAAAGTTCTTTTTGCTCAGGTTGTTGAATCAACGATTAACGATTCTGAACTTGAAACTGTTGTAAAAGAAAGGATCATGCGCTGGGTTTTTGAGAAAATTGATAAGCCCGGTGATGTTACCGAATGTGTCTACCCATTCGTATTCTCTAATTAGTAAGCTGTATTAAAAAATTATCTTGCATTCGAAAAAAACGAATGATAAGATTCTGATAATAGCAACAAAGAACGGATGTGCCTTTATGTAAAGGCACATCCGTTATCTTTAAAAGAAAATACAGAACTTACAGTGTTATAATTACCATATGATGGGAGGATTACAATGAAAAAATCGCTGCTTGTAATTATGGCTTTAGGGTGCTATGCCAGCAGTAGTTTTGCAACTGATGCCCGTGTTGTCTCAATGGGCAGGCATGATGCTTTCTTTATGGATGAAATAAGTGTCTTTAAAAATCCAGCGAATATCAGTATCTACCCAAATATGGTATATGGCTCCTACGGTGTCTATTCTTACAATCCCAAGCTTGATTCAGCCGGTGCAAGTGGTCAGTATGGTGCTTTAAATGCATCAAACCGTGATCCGGTTGATCCATTTTTTGGTGCTATCATGAGTTATTCACTCAATCAGAATACTGATAACGGTAGCCAGTATCCGATGTTGTCAATAGGTGCGGTATTCAATCGCCGCGATGAAATGCTCAGTTATTTGACTCCCGGTTCAAGAAACTATATCGGTACGAAGGATCAGATATTACCTGATCCAGTTGGAAAAGTTGACCTCTTACTCGGCTATGTGCTTCCTAACGGTGCAATGCTTGGTGGTGGCGGGTATGTTGCCATTCAAAAGAAAAAAGAGGGTGGTGATGAAGCTGTTGCATCCATCTATAAAGGTAATCTTGGTTTGAACTGGCCGATAACTAAGTCTATAGACCTTGAAGTTTCAGCTGGTGGAGGATTGATTAATGCAGTTGCAAAACAGGATGATCCTTTATCAAATTATGCTACAGACTCTTTGTACGTTCGTCTTGCAAAAAATGATGTCTTCTTAAGAGCTGAAGCACGTATGTTCACAGCGCTTGCAGTGCTTAATGGTGATTTTGTTCCTCATGTGAAATTTGACTATCTTGATCTTGGAACATTAAATATTTCTAATTTTGACCTTGCGGCAGGTATCGGATTAAACATCAATATCGACAAGGGTTTTTTCTGGGCCGGTCTTGAATTTCTTTATGGACAGCATGATAGTGGTAAAACTGTATCAAAAGAAAGTGTCGGTGGTAGAATCAGCTTTGGTATTGAGAGAAATATTCTTACAGACTGGTTTGTAATCAGAGTCGGCGGACAAAAGGTGATTCGTTACGTATCTGATGGTACAGATGCTGGTTATTGGGAAGAAAATGTCGCTGCTGACGGATCTGATAATGATCTTGTTGGTCTTGGATTTGGTATAAATATTGACAACAGGCTTAGGATTGACTTCGTTGCAGCAGAAGATATCGCTTATACATTCACAAATCTTATAAGCCATCCTCAGCATCATCTGTTTAACAGGGTCAGTGCTACATATAGCTTTTAATTCTGAAAGAAAAGAGTGTTAAATACAAGAAAGCGGGTG
>Ga0180028_1197548_pt1 | contig 12838 bp, 7 predicted proteins | sample BioARNtimezero_FD_135970 | JGI IMG/M metagenome (GOLD analysis project Ga0180028, IMG submission 135970) | Anaerobic biogas reactor microbial communites from Seattle, Washington, USA - Biogas_R1-A RNA time zero (Metagenome Metatranscriptome) | ecosystem: Engineered > Bioreactor > Anaerobic >...
CCTCTCCGGGACGAATACCGGGGAGGGCACGGCGGCAACGCATGACATAGCAATGCATTTGGCAAACGCGCATCCAGAGCGAAGCGCGCTGCGGACAGAGGTCCGAAATTAAAGGCGGAGGCTATGGCGGATTCCGAGAGTGTGCCCGGGGCGGCGGTTTGCCTGCGGGTATACCGACGCGACGCCGTATCCCGGTGTCTTTGACGGAGGACATCGGCGGCGGCTCCCGGGATGTGTGTTTTTCTTTGTTTCCGGGTATTCATTCATAGAGGCATAGAGGGCGGCTCTATAAGGGGCCGCCGTGTCAGCGGAAAGCACCGAAAACATCTGCACGCCGGACGTCATCTCGGGAAAGGGCGGCAAAAACCGCGGGATCCATACTCAAAGCACCGGTAGGACGGCTTTTTCGTGAAGTTCATTCCTGTGACGCATGACGCTTGTATTTTTATGAGCCGCGGGTTATGATTCCGGGAAAAACAGCTGTTCGGCGCCGGCGCCGCGCGTAGGATTCCGGGCGGTATGCCTTCGTTTCCCTGCTTCCCTTTGCCGTTCGTTTCGCCCGAAGCGGAGTGATTCCTGCCGTTTCGAGTGGAACGGACGCACTAAACCTTTCAGGTAGGAGGAAATTGTTTCATGAACAAACACAAACAGACAAGGTTCATTGCTGTACTGCTGGTCCTTGTCATGCTTGTAACCGGTCTGCCGATTACGTCGTCGGCAGCCAGTGCGAAGAGCTCGACAGCGGGCTTCAAGCGTACTCTCGAGGAGGTCAGGGAGATAATAGCGACCGTGACCTACGCCGAGTACAAGAAGCTTTACGCTGAAGTTCCCAGCGGCACAAAAGAGGCATCGGTAAAGGGCACCTCGTATGTCAAGGGAGCGGAGACCACCGCATCCGTTAAGTCCGAGACCTACGACGGCGTCCAGGCGCTGTACTGCGCGGATGAGGGCAAGGTAACCTGGAATATCACCGCCCCCTCCGAAGGCATGTACGAAATCGAAATCGACTACTACCCCGTAGAGGGTAAGGCAACTTCCATCGAGAGAGCGCTCTACATCGACGGCAAGATTCCCTTCAGCAGAGCGCGCTCCCTGACCATGACCAAGGTATGGGTCGACGAATACCCCGCCGAGTGGGGTATATTTAAGGAAGACATCAACGGCAACCAGCTCCGTCCCTCCAAGGGCGAGGCTCCCGAGTGGAGAACCTACAGCCTCTGCGACTCTACCGGCTTCGAGGTGGATAACTTCAAGTTCTACTTCACCAAGGGCGAACACACCCTCACCCTTGAGGCGGTAAGAGAGCCTGTGGCTATCGCCGAGATCAGACTGGTTCCCGTGACCGTTAAGCCCACCTATGAGGAGTACCTTGCGGCTCACCAGAGCGCCGGCACTCCTTCCATCGAGCCGATAAAGGTTCAGGCCGAGATTCCGTCAGCGACGTCTGAGCAGACAATTTATCAGCTTAACGACCGTTCTTCCGCTATCTCCGAACCCCAGAGCCCCTCTCTTATAAGGCTCAACTCCATCGGCTCCAACAAGTGGCAGACCTGCGGACAGTGGATCCGCTACGACGTGGAGGTTCCCCAGGCAGGACTTTACAGCATCGTTCCGCGCTTCCGTCAGGAGCTGCTGACCGGTATGTACACCTCCCGCCGGGTGAGAATCAACGGCGAGGTTCCCTTCCAGGAAGCGAGCTACCTCCAGTTCAACTACAACACCGCATGGCAGACCAAGCCCCTCAACGACGGCGAGATCGAGTTCCTGTTCTACCTTGAGCAGGGCAAGAATACCATCGAGTTTGAGGTCGTGCTCGGCTCCATCGGCACCATCCTCACCCAGGTGTCCAAGGCGCTTGACGAGCTTAACGCCGACTACCTGCAGATACTGATGATCACCGGCGCGTCTCCCGACGCCTACCGTGACTACAACTTCGGCAAGCTCATTCCCGACACAATCATAAACCTTGCCGACAACGCCGAGCTGCTCTTCGACATCTCCGAGGAGCTGACGGCTATAACCGGCGAGAAGGGTCAGCACGTCGCGACCCTTGACACCGTCGCGAACCTCATCGACCGCATGGCGTCCGACGAGGACGAGGTGGCGAAGAACCTGGGCAACCTGAAGTCATATCTCGGTACTCTCGGTACCTGGCTCTACAGCACCCAGAACCAGTCGCTGCGTTTTGACTACTTCATGATTCAGTCGCCCGACGAGAAGCTCCCCAAAGCCACCTCCAACTTCTTCCAGGCGGCGGGTTTTGAGATAAGCGCGTTCGTGCTCAGCTTCTTCTCCGACTATAACACCATCGGCGCCACTGTCGAAGGCGAAGCAAAAGACAATGTCACGATGTGGTATACCTCCGGCCGTGACCAGGCTCAGCTGCTCCGTCAGATGATAGACAACGAGTATACTCCCCAAAGCGGAATCGGCGTCACCCTGAAGCTGGTCGCCGGCGGCTCGCTGCTCCCCTCCATTCTGGCGGGCGTTGGTCCCGACATCTCCTTCTTAGGATCTGCCGATACCATCAACTACGCAATCCGTTCGGCGGTCGTTCCGGTCAACGACTACCCCAACTTTGAGGAGGTTACCAAGCGCTTCAGCCCGGCGGCGATGATTCCGCTGACGCTGTACGGCTCCACCTACGGTCTCCCCTCCACCCAGTCCTTCTCGATGATGTTCTACCGCATGGATGTCTTCGCTGAGCTGGGCATGGAGCTTCCCGAGACCTGGGAGGATATGTATACCATTCTCCCCGTTCTCCAGAACAACCACATGCAGATAGCCTTCCCGTCAAGACTGGGCGGCACCATCCTGACACTCTACCAGATGGGCGGTGAGCTCTACGCCGACGAAGGCAAGCGCATCAATCTGGACTCCAACGTCGGTCTGACCGCGTTCGAGACGCTGACCGACCTCTTCCAGAAGTATAAATTCCCGCTTTCCTATGACTTCTCCACCCGTTTCAGAACCGGTGAGATACCCATAGGCGTCGCCGACTACACCACCTACAACACCATGGTCATCTACGCTTCGGAAATCCGCGACGTATGGGAAATGGTTCCCATGTTCGGCTGGGAGCATGAGGACGGCACCATCAACTCCTGCGTGCCGGCGGGCGTATCCGCCATAGTGCTTCCGAGAACTCCCGAGTCCAAGGAGCAGGAGCAGCGCCGTCTCAACGCATGGGACGTTATGTGCTGGTTCACCTCGGCTTCGGCTCAGGCGCGTTACGCCAACGAGCTGGTAGCGGTTCTCGGTCCGGCAGGTAAGTACAACACGGCAAACATCGAGGCTCTCGCGGAACTGCCCTGGACCGCAAACGAGTACAAGGCGCTCGAGGCTCAGATGATGAACCTGGCTGCCATTCCCGAGTATCCGGGCGGATACATTATCGACCGTTACGTCAACTTCGCATTCATGAACGTTTACAACAATGCGGCGGACGCGGTTGAATCGATGCTCGACAACATAACCGAGATCAACAAGGAAATTTCCCGTAAGCGCAAGGAGTTCGGCCTCGAATACTACGAGATATCCTACTCCACAAGCTTTGTCGAATCCAAGTCCTGACGACCCTGCGGTCATAAAATCTGAAGCAAGGAGTGAATCCAATGTCAGACAAAACGGCTGTTGCAAAGGAAACAAAGAGAGCGGTCAACAGGAAGGACATGACAAGGGCTCAGTGGACGATACATGAAATGAAGCGCAACTGGATCGCGTATGTAATGATCGCGCCATTTATGATTGTCTTCTGCATGTTCACCGTCGTGCCCGTCGTGCTTTCCTTCATACTCAGCTTCTCCACATTCAACATGCTGGAAATGCCGGATTTCATCTTCATGGACAACTATATCAGACTGTTCCTTGACGATGACATCTTTACCATAGCGCTGCAGAACACATTGATTTTCGCAGCCATCACCGGTCCCGTCTCATACCTGATGTCCTTCATGCTCGCGTGGTTCATCAACGAGCTTGAGCCCAGGGTAAGAGCGGTGGTAACCCTTATATTCTACGCACCCAATATTTCGGGCGCCGTCTACCTGATATGGCAGGTCGCCTTCTCGGGCGATACCTACGGTTATGTAAACGGTATGCTCATCTATCTGGGTATCATATCGACGCCTATCCAGTTCTTCCAGAACGCCACCTATATAATGCCCCTGTGTATTGTAGTGGCTCTCTGGACTTCGCTTGGCGCCGCGTTCCTCTCCTTCATCGCGGGTCTCCAGATCGTCGACCGTTCGCTCTACGAGGCGGGCGCTGTTGACGGCGTAAGGAACCGCTGGCAGGAGCTCTGGTACATCACCCTGCCGTCCATGAAGCCTCAGCTTATGTTCGGCGCGGTCATGGCAATCACCGGCTCCTTCGGCTTCGGCGGCATAGTAACCGCGCTCTGCGGCTTCCCGTCGGTCGACTACGCGGCGCACACCATAATGCATCACCTTGAGGACTACGGCGGACAGCGTTTTGAGATAGGCTACGCCTCGGCTATCGCCACCCTGCTCTTCGCGATGATGATAGGCGCGAACGTGCTGGTTAAGAAAATACTGTCGAAGGTGGGTGAGTAAGCATGAAGAAACTCAGAACAAGAAAACATACCGTTGTCCTGAACCGTTCGGTAGGCGGCGACGCCGGTATTACAATCATTCTGATCCTCTTCGGACTGTTCATGTTCCTGCCGATGTACTACGTTGTCATCCAGTCCCTGAAACCCATGGACGAGATGTTCGTGTACCCCCCGCGGTTCTATGTTGTTAAGCCAACGCTTAAGAACTTCGCGAACCTGTTTACCCTCATGAGCGACTCATGGGTCCCCTTCTCGCGTTACATCTTCAATACCGTGCTGATTTCGGTCTGCGGAACCTTCGGCAACCTTATCTTCGCCTCCATGGCGGCATATGCCCTGGCGAAGATCAAGTTCCCGGGCAGAGGCTGGATCTTCCAGGTAGTCGTCCTCTCGCTTATGTTCCACTCCACCGTTACCGGTATTACCAACTTCCTTATAATGTCCTACCTGCACTGGGTGGACACATACTTCGCGCTTATCATACCCGCCTTCGGCTCCACGCTGGGTCTCTATCTGATGAAACAGTTTATGGAGTCATCGGTATCGGACGCGGTGCTTGAATCGGCACGGCTGGACGGCGCATCCGAGTTCTATACATTCATAAATATAGCAATGCCTATGGTTAAACCGGCATGGCTCACCCTGATAGTGTATTCCTTCCAGGGACTCTGGAACTCGGGCGCTTCAATCTACATCCAGTCCGAGCAGCTTAAGACCTTCAACTACGCTATATCCCAGATCATCACCGGCGGCGTCGCCCGTGCGGGCGCGTCAGCGGCCTCGACGGTACTCATGATGATAGTGCCCATAACGGTATTCATCATCACTCAGTCGAATATCATCGAGACCATGGCGACCTCCGGTATGAAGGACTAAGCAGGAGGGACAGAAATTGAGAAAGTTTTCGAATAACCTGCTTCGGATAGCATGTCTGATGTTCGTTATCGCGGTCGCGGTACTGCCCGCAGCGGTGTCGGCAACAAACTCCTACGCTACCTACACCTATTCGGTTGACGGCTGGTCAGCTCCTTCGCCGGACGCCTACACTCCCGAGATAGAGATCAACTCCAGACTTATGGGTCTGACGGTTGAAGTAGCTCCCGACGACACCACCACCGACCCGGGCAAGGCGATAGACGACCCCCGCGACCTCTTCGTTGACAAGAACAAGAACGTCTACATCGCCGACGCTGCCAACAACAGAATCGTGGTTCTCGACGAATACTACAAGGTGAAATTCACAATAACCGATTTCATCAACGACTACGGCGTGCCGGACACGCTGAACACCCCCTCGGGCGTGTTCGTAACCTCCGACACCATCTTCGTAGCCGACACCGAGAACAACCGTATCTGCACCTTTGAGCTGGACGGCACCTTCCGCAAGCTCATTCCCGAGCCCAAGTCGGACGTATTCCCCGAGAACTCCATCTACAAGCCGGTAGCGCTTGCTGTTGACGAGACCGGACGTATATACGTAATCTCCTCCACCACCTACATGGGCGTTATCGCGCTGAACGGCGACGGCTCCTTCGTGGGCTTCATCGGCGCGCAGAAGGTTACCTATAATATGATGGACATAATCTGGAGATACTTCCAGACCGCCGAGCAGAGAGCTCTGTCGGTGCAGTACGTCTCCACCGAGTTCAATAACATCACGATAGACGAAAAGGGCTTCATCTACGTCACCACCTCGTCTATCCCTCCGGCGAGCCAGCAGGGCGCCATCCGCTCAAGGAGCGGCACCTACGCCCCGGTCAAGAAGCTCAACTCCGCCGGCGACGATATCATGAAGCGAAACGGCTTCTTCGGACCGGGCGGTGAGGTTGACGTGCGCAACTTCAGCTTCGACTCCAACGCCGCAACCGGCGCTTCCAAGATAATCGACGTGGCAATGGGTCCCGAGGGAACCTGGTCGATAATCGACGAGAAGCGCTCCAGAATCTTCACCTACGACCAGGACGGCAAGATGCTGTTCACCTTCGGCGACACCGGCTATCAGCTGGGCAATATCTCCTCCATCGAGGCGATTGCGTACCAGGGCGACAAGATGCTGGTTCTCGACAAGACCAGAGACAGCTTCACCGTTTACAACCGTACCGAGTACGGCGACATACTGATAAAGGCACTGACGAACAGCAACAACCGCCGCTATGACCTGGCAGTCGAGGACTGGAAGGACATCCTCCAGCGCAACGGCAACTTCGACGCCGCATACATCGGTATAGGCAAGGCTCTCTACCGCGCGGGCGACTGGGAAGGCGCCATGGACTATTACGAGTACGCATTCGACACCACCAACTACTCCGCCGCCTTCAAGATGTGGCGTAAGGACTGGGTGTCAAAGTACATCGCCATAATCCCGATCATAATAGTCGTGCTGATTCTCGGCATCTACTTCTTCTTCAGATTCGCCGGCAAGGTCAACTCCAGAGTCGCCACCAAGGGCGGCAAGCGGACATTCTGGGAGGAAGTGCTCTACGCGTTCCACCTGATCTTCCATCCATTCGACGGATTCTGGGATCTCAAGCATGAGAAGAGAGGCTCGGTCAGAGGCGCGTTCTTCTGGCTGGCAGCCACCATTCTCACCTTCACCTACAACGCGATAGGCAGATCCTACGTATTCAACCCCTACGGCGGTTATGTATCGATTATCTACCAGGTAACCGGTATAGTCGTACCCGTTCTGCTGTGGGTAACCGCGAACTGGTGTCTCACCACCCTGTTCGAGGGCGAGGGCAGCTTCAAGGACGTATTCATCGCCACAAGCTACGCTCTCACTCCCCTTCCCCTGCTCATGATCCCGGCAACCCTGCTCACCAATATCCTGACGCTTTCCGAGGGCGGAATCATCAACATTCTCATCTCGCTGGCGTGGGTTTGGGTCGGCATGCTGGTGGTCGTCGGCTCCATGGTAACTCATGACTACACCTTCGCAAAGAACGTTCTGACCTCTATCGGCACGATAGTCGGCATGTGCGTCATCATGTTCCTTGCTCTCCTCTTTACCGGTCTGATTACCAAGATAGTCGGCTTCATCACGAGCATCTACACCGAGATCTCATACAGAATCTGACGGATAAGGAGAATACAGTATGAACAAAACTCATGACTACATACGGCTCTTATCCGCTCTGCTCGCATTGCTTGCCGTACTCGGCTGCTTTGGCGGACTTTCCGTCACGGTGGCTGCGGCTGGCGAGGAAGAAGAAGCCGTAGAAATCATCGACTACTACACCCAGGTTTACAACACCCCCGAGGAAAAGCTGGCGGCAATGGAGAAGAAGCTCTCCATGCACGGTTATGAGCTCTATTATGAGAACTACACCGGCGAAATAGCTCTCAAGGATACGAAGAGCGGCAAGGTTCTCTTCTCGAATCCTTACAACATCCCGATAGTGTCGGCTACATCCTCCAACGATACCAAGGATCAGCTGCTTTCCCAGCTGATAATAAAGTATCTTGACAACGACCAGGAAAAGAACTACTACTCATTCGTAGAGGCTGCAAAGAGAGACCAGATTAAGGTGAAGAACCTTAAGAACGGTATCCGTGTAGAGTACACCATGGGTAAGGAAGAGACCCGTTCCCTGGTTCCGAGAATGATACGCATCGACCGTTTCCGCGACCTCATACTCAGCTATATCGAGGATGAGCAGGCGCTGAAGAAGATGAACGCCTTCTACACCCTTAAGGACCCGGAGGATCCCAAGCTGACCGTCCGCGGCGTTAAGGAGCTGCAGGCAACCTTCCCCATCACAAAGAAGATGGCGGTTTATGTGTTCGACCCCTATGCCTCCGCCCGTGAGGTCAACCTTATTGAGGGCTACATCAAGCAGTTCTGCCCCCACTATACCTTCGCGGACATGGACGAGGACCATTCAATCACCGAGTATGAAGGCTCCGACAAGACTCCCGCTCTCTTCAAGCTCTCCCTTGAGTACTACCTCAACGAGGACGGTCTCCAGGTAAGACTTCCGGCGAACGGCATCCGCTTCGACGAGACCAACTACTCCCTGACCTACATCCAGATTCTCCCCTACATGGGCGCCGGCTCCTATGTGAACAAGGGCTACACCTTCATCCCCGACGGCTCGGGCACCATCGTGCGCTTCGAGGACTTCGCGGGACAGAACCTGACCATATCCGGCAAGCTCTACGGTCAGGACTATGCCTTCCATGAAATCTCCGGCCAGCATCAGCAGGTGATGCGCCTGCCGGTCTACGGCGTTGTTGAGAACTATACTCACAGCTTCGAGACCGAGGTGGAGAAGGTCATAGAGGCATACACCGACGACGAGGGCAATCTCCATCCCGAGGAGACGGTTGTCGAGAAGGTCGCCAACGAGGACACCGAGGACCGCGGCTTCCTGGCAATCATCACCGAGGGCGACGCCCTTGCAAACATCACCACCAGCCACGGCGGCGCGCTCCACAAGTACGCGACCGTGTATACCCAGTTCTACCCGAGACCCAAGGACTCCTACAACCTGCGTGAGGCTATCTCGGTGGCGTCCAACGCGACCTGGACGGAGGTTTCCAAGCGTAAGTACACCGGTTCCTACAGAATCCAGTACATTATGCTCAACGGCGACGCCGCAAGCACCAGCTCGGATTACGACGTAAGCTGGATGGGCATGGCGACCGCCTACCGTAGTTACCTTGAGAAGACCGGCGATCTGGTCAAGCTCACGGAAGTCAAGGAGAACATTCCGCTCTACATCGAGTCTCTCGGCGTTGTCGAGGTCTCGGAGCAGATTCTCTCCATTCCGGTAATGGTAAAGAAACCGCTTGCCACCTTCGACGACCTGAAGGCCATGTATGACGACCTTTCGTCCAACGGCATCGACAACGTCGTGTTCCGTCTTAAGGGCTACGACAACGAAGGTCTCCGTTACACCTACCCCACAGCCATGCGCTTTGAGGACAAGATAGGCGGCAACGAGGGATATCAGGACTTCGTTTCCTACTGCAACGGCAAGGGCATCGAGGTTTACCCCGACTACGACTTCGTCTACATCGGCAACTCCGAGGTTTTTGACGGCGTTTCCTACCGCAGAGACTGCGTAAAGACCATCGACGACCGCTACACCTCCAAGAGAGAGTACGACCCGGTATGGCAGACCTACCTGAGATTCGGCATGCTGGCAATCACTCCCTCCCGTTTTGAGTCCCTGTACGAGCGTTTCAATGAGAAGTACAGCGCAATCTCGGACAACGGAATCTCGGTCTCCACTCTCGGCTCAGACCTCAACTCCGACTTCGACAAGAGGGATCCCTACAACCGTGAGGACTCCAAGGAGTATACCATCAACATGCTGGAGAGGATCCAGGCTGACCACGGCAACATAGTGATAGACTGCGGCAACGCGTACGCTCTCAAGTTTGCCAAGCACGTAATGAACGTGGCTCTCGACAGCTCGCTCTACTACTACTCCAGCCAGCCGGTTCCCTTCATGGGCGCGATACTCCACGGCTACAAGCAGTTCGCGGGCACTCCCACCAACATGGTCGGCGATATCAACTACGAGATTCTGAAGATAATCGAGAACGGCGCGTCGCCATTCTTCACTCTCTGCAGCCAGAACACCGAGGAGCTCAAGAACTACATGGACACCGCCAAGTACTATTCGATCTCCTTCGATATCTGGCACGACGACCTTATTGAAAAGTACAACATACTCAATGACGCTCTTAAGGACGTCCAGACCTCCCAGATCAAGGCTCATGAGTTCCTCAGAGAAGCGGAGCGCATACCCTCCGCCGAAGAGGTGAAGGCCGATAAGGACGCCGCCGCCGAGGAAGCAAAACTCCTCGCCGAGGAAGCCGACAAGGCCGCCGAGAAGGCAGAGAAAGCCAAGAAGCGCGCAGAGCGCAAGCTTGAGGAGGAGAAGGCGGCAGCCCTTGCGGCAGGCGAGCCCTGGACCGATCCCGAAGTCGATGAGGATGATGAGGTTATCGCGGCTGAGGAAGAGGAGGTTCTTGAGGACACCGAATACGTTGCCAACAAGTACACCTGCGCGCTGGGCACCGTGGTTAAGGTCACCTACTCCAACGGCACCGCCTTTATTCTCAACTACAACTCATTTGCCATTAAAGTCGAGGGCAAGACCATAGAGGCTCTCAGCTTTATCAAGACGAAATAAGAGTGAGGTGAAGTATTAATGAATAAGACCGAAACGATAAAAGCGGCTCCGGTGAAAAAATACAAGAAAGTAGCCTCACTTGACAAGAAGAAAGCCCGCGCGGGTTGGCTGTTCGTGCTCCCGTTCCTGCTTGGCTTCGTCATAATCTACCTTCCGATAGTATTTGACTCCATCCGCTATTCATTCAACAAGATTATCATCCTGCCCGGCGGCGGCTATATGCTGGAATTCGTCGGCTGGGAAAACTACCAGGAAGCGCTGTTCGTCGACCCGAGCTTCGTTCGTACGCTGACATCGGGTATACAGCAGCTGCTCCTTGACATACCCGCGATAGTAATATTCGCGCTCTTCATGGCGGTTCTGCTCAACCAGGACATGTTCGGCCGCGCGGCGTTCAGAGCGATATTCTTCGTACCGGTTATCCTCTCGACCGGCCTTATAGCCGCCATCGACGAGGGCAACATCATGCTCGACTACATGGAGGACACCTCCAGCTCAATCGAGACGGGTTCGAACCAGAACACGGTGGCGGAGATAATTTCGGTGACCGATATAGGCTGGCTGTTCAACAGCATGGCGGTCGGTACCGAGCTGGTTGAGTATGTAACAAGCATGATCAACAACATTTACAACGTCATCAACCGCTCCGGCGTTCAGATGCTTATCTTCCTCGCCGGTCTGCAGTCTATCTCGCCCGCCATCTACGAGTCCTGCTCGATAGACGGCGCGTCGGCATGGGAGACCTTCTGGAAGATAACAATTCCGATGGTCAGCCCGATGATACTTGTAAACGCGATCTACACGGTTATCGACTCGCTGACGATGTCGACGAACAGCGTTATGAGCTATATCAGCAATGTTTACAATCAGGCCGGCGGCAACGTCGTATCCACGGCAATGAGCTGGGTATACTTCCTGCTGGTTCTGATAATAATCGCAGCGGTTGCGGGTCTGCTCTCCGCCTTCGTCTTCTATCAGAGACGCGACTGACGCTTAGGAGGGATATATAATGAATGCAACACGATCTTCTCCGAAGGTATTGAAGGAGACCAAGGACTCCATCAGGGTCGACTTCCAGCGCACATCCAAGTGGACAAGGTTCAAGCTGAAGTATTTCAATGCCGCGTTCTTAGGACACATGGTGTTCGTAATCTTCCGCACCGTACTGCTCATAGGCATCTCCTATGTCATCCTTTACCCCTTCTTCTCGAAGATCTCATCCTCTTTCATGAGCCGTGAGGACTTCGTAGACGTAACGGTAAAGCTGATACCCAAGTATCCGACCCTTGATACCTACAAGGCAATCATACGGGACAACTACTATATCGAAGCTCTGATCAACACCACAATACTGTCGGTATTCTGCGGACTCGTACAGACCTTCATCTGCTCGCTTATCGGCTACGGCTTCGCGAAGTTCAGATTCCGCGGATCGGGAATCATATTCCTGCTGGTCATCTTCACCATGGTGGTTCCCCACAACACGCTCCAGCTCTCGATGTTCATGAAGTTCAGATACTTCGACGTTCTGGGTATTCTGAAATTCTTAGGCGGCGGTGTGATACCTTCGTTCAAGGTGCTTGGCTTTACATCAATCAACCTGAACAACTCCTACTGGCCGCTGGCTCTCCTCTCCCTGTCGGGTCTGGCGTTCAAGAACGGTCTTTACATCTTCATGATGAGACAGTTCTACAGGGGCGTTCCCGACGAGCTGGAGGAGTCGGCATACATCGACGGTTCGGACGTTTTCAGAACCTTCCTTACCATCATCATCCCGCTTTCCGTTCCGATGATGATAACCCTCTTCCTGTTCGCCTTCTCATGGCAGTGGACCGACGACTTCTACACCAACGTGTTCTTCACCACCGAGGGTCTGAAGCTGATGCCCGACGTTATCGCGGTGCCGAAGTCACTCGACACCGACTACGCCGCGCAGAACCTCTACGTCGCAGCCATAAGAAATACCTGCGGTCTGATGATCCTCTTCCCGCTTATCATAGTCTATCTCTTCTGTCAGAGATATCTTATCCAGGGAATCGAGCGTTCGGGTATTACCGGCTAAACAGAAGAAAACACAAACGCAATTCGCGGGAATTGCGCAGTTACACAGGAATCACAA
>Ga0180028_1086603_pt1 | contig 12827 bp, 19 predicted proteins | sample BioARNtimezero_FD_135970 | JGI IMG/M metagenome (GOLD analysis project Ga0180028, IMG submission 135970) | Anaerobic biogas reactor microbial communites from Seattle, Washington, USA - Biogas_R1-A RNA time zero (Metagenome Metatranscriptome) | ecosystem: Engineered > Bioreactor > Anaerobic >...
GTATGGATATCTTAAAGAAAAGAGAAGGAGATTCATATGGTAAAGCAGTTTGAAGTTGGAAAGACGTATCGGTACACGGGAAAGATTGGTGACCCCACCCCTTTCGTAGTCATCGGTATTGATGAACAGGATGCACGGTTCATTGTTTCGGGCAAACCCTTGGTGTGTACCTATGTCGAGAAAGGCTACTGTCCAGACGTTGGATTCAAAGGCATGAACCATGAGAAGGACGGATGGGCGTTTATCACTCTCTACGACCTCTTCGAGGAGGTCAAAGAAACACCAGTGGCAAAAGAGAAGCAGAAAGAGAAGCAGAAAGAGGAGAAGAAAGAAATGCCAAAGTTCGAAGTTGGTAAGAAGTACCACTACACTGGTTCATTGTGCGACAGTTTTGATTTTACCAGAATCGGTATCGACGAGGACGATGCCGAGTATATCGCCAGTGGCAAGCCGTTGACCGTTGAATGGTCATCTTGTGACAATCGGATAAAGTTCGAAGAGTTCAAGAACCCGTGGTCGTTCCTCAACATTATGTTGGAGAAGTTCGAGGAAGTCACTGCCCCTGTCGCCACTTATGCGGAGCGTCAATCAAAATGGGTAAAGGACAACAACATCGTCCGTGGTAGCAAGGTTCGTCTGCTCCGCTCATACGAGCCGAACGAAGAGGGGTATGTTACCGAGTATCCGTACAGTGGTACGAAAACCAAGAAGCACCCCATTGGACAGGTGTTCAGAGTATGCTATGCCGACCAAGACATGGGAATCGTCCTCGCACCCACGGACGATGAGTTTGAATGTAATATTGGAAACTACTTCCCGTACTTTGTTCTTGAGAAGGTAGCAGACGACACCCCCGTGTACGGAGAGCCTGTAGCACCTCCGAAAGCATCCTACCTTCACCGTCAGACCGAGTGGGTAACTCAGAACGATGTGAAAGCCGGTACCAAGGTACGTGTCACCAGAATCGCCAAGGATAATGAGGATGGATGGAACAACGGATGGGTCGGCCAGATGAACAACTATGTAGGAAAAGTCGGTACCGTTATGTGGGGGTTAGATACACCATATGGACTTTCCATCAAGTTTGAGGAGGGTGGAACAGCATATGGATATCCGTTCTTCGTGCTCGAAGTAGTAAAGGACACCCCTGCTCCCACCAAATCCACCGAATCCACCAAATCCACCAAATCCGTCAAGGAGTTTGAGACTGGCAAGTGGTATGTGTGTCACCTTACCGAGCGTCCAGCTGACTGGAACCCAAGTGGTAAGATGGATGCACTGCTCGACGGCAAGCCCCACAAATGTACCTTCGGCAAAGGGCATTTAGCAGAGTTTGAGGGGATGCCTCAGCAAGGAGACGGAGGATGGAGCTTCTGGAGCGACCTCGAGTACTTTGAGGAAGTCCCTGCTCCAAGCTCTGAGGTTGACTGGCAGAAGAAGTACACCGAGCTCAAGAGAAAAGCGATTGCCATGCTCTCTGCATACGGTGATGCTTCCAAGAGCTTCAGAGAGGAATTGGAGGCACTGTGAACGTCCTAGGAATCACACTGTGTATCGTTGTAGTAGTCGTGGGAGTGTTCCTCCCACAACTGCTCTTGTTACGGTGGTTTATCAGGCGTACAGACGCTCTGCCAGAGCCACAGAGGACACACATGTACAACCTGTACATGATTGCCCAATCGACCGACGACCCTCTGACGAGGGATATGCTGATAAAGGGGTATATGGATGCTCATAGTAGTGACTGGAAAGAAGCGGAGCGGTAAGGACACCCTTGGTGATTACCTTGTGCAGAACTACGGATTCACCAAGACACCTGCACTTGCCGACCCATTCAAGAAGATGGCGTGTGAGTGGTTTGGATGGAACGACAGGCATCTGAACGGAGACCTCAAGGAAGAGATTGACCCTGTGTGGGGGTTTTCTCCGAGACAATTTTTTCAGGTGTTTGGTACCGAGATAATGAAACAAGACCTAGGACGACATTTCCCCCAATATGCTTCAACCGTGGGAGATTCCATTTGGGTGAAGGTGTTTCTCAACTGGTACGAGAAGCAACCCAAGGGCGATTACGTCCTTACAGACATGCGGTTCCCCGAGGAGTACGAGCTCCTGTCCACCATCCCCGATACCATCTTCATCAAGACGGTATCCGACCGTTCCCCGAGTGATGCTCATGCCAGTGAGCAACACATCGACGAGTTCGACGTTGACTACACCATCGTGAACAACGGATATGATACGCTTGATGTATACTACCAGATGATTGATGAGGTCATGGAAGATATCAACGCTGGAATGATTCTGAAGGAGGAAAGAAGTGCAAGTTACTTTGGTTGAGTCGCACGGGGACGAAGCGTTCATCTCTCGTGTAGCAGGGCTCTCCCACGAGTCACAGAAGGGGCCTAGCGTCGCTCAACTGCTCCAGTGGGGACATCTGTCCCCGTTGGAGTTTGCAGGGGTCACGTACCTCATACAGTGTCCCATCTTTGTTGCCAGACAAATCATGAGGCATCGTACTGCCAGCTATCTGGAGAAGTCTCTCAGATATTGCACACTCGACGAGATGGTGTGCGACCTCCCACATGAGCTTGTAGACAATCCAGCGACGGGTAAATCTCTCTCTTCTGCTTTCAGAGCGTACAGGGACATCATAGAGCAAGGCGAGGAGCTCATAGGTGAAGATACTCTCCCGAGTGAGAAGAGAGCCATACGAGGACGCTATAACGAGCTCGCAAGGAGCGTTCTTCCCTTGTCACTGGAGACAAGTTTCTATGTGCAGTTCGATTTACGCAATCTGCTTCATTTCTTCGAGATGAGACTCGCTGATGATGCACAACTTGAAACAAGGCAGGTGGCAACCGCCATGCTGTTTCAGATTAGGAATATTTTTCCAACAATCTTTCAATTTCTTGTTGACAAGTATCCACATCTAGAATATAGTGAAGATACCAAATGACCGAAAGGAGACTAGTATGGAACTGAACAGACAGAACGTAACGAACATGTATCATACGTATTATGCAAAGGAGCGTGAGCGACTGCACATGAGCGAGAGTGACGGGCATGTCGACGATGAGAAGTTGGAAGAGGTCTATCAGAAGTGTCTTTCCGTTGACGAGGACGGATTTGATTGGCTCGAAGAGCTCAATGAGATTGCCTGTTTCGATGCCAAGGACGACGGCGACTACAACTTCTGGGACGACATCCGAGAAAGGAGAGACTGATGGAAAAGACTGAGATGATGAAACATACAAAAGAACCGTGGGTAGCTGAAAAGACTTTACAAGGTAGGAATAGCTCAATTTCAAACAGGCGTGGAAAGACAATAGCTATAGCCTATCAAAACGAGAACATCGATGGTGACGATTTAGCAAACGCCAAACGCATAGTAGCCTGTGTTAATGCGTGTGAAGGAATCAACGATGCTGTCATTGAAGAAGGAATCATAGAGGAGGCTTTGGTGGCATATCTTGGTACACATGATAGAAATACCACATGGAATGGTATGAAGGTATGGGAGGAGGAATGAGGGAGATTATTTTCCGTGGCAAGCCCACCGCATCCGTGCTGAATGAAGAGGATTTGCAGGATTGCATGTTCGATATTGTCGATGGGTTTGTGTATGGCAATTTGATTGCTGACGAGCACGAGCCTACTATTGTTGGGAAGGTCGTTGATTCTGATTGGGACTACTGCTCTATGGAATGGTGGTGTCCTGTGGTTAAGGAGACTGTTGGCCAATTCACAGGACTTCTTGACAAGCACGGGAGAAAGATTTTTGAAAATGACATCTTGTGTGCCAACACTGGAGACAAGTGGGAGAGCGGGGTTCACAGTAAGTATCTTCAATATGCCCAAGTCGTCTACAACTCGCAGAAAGCAAGATTTGAGATATTTGGCAAATTGGGAGAATCTCACAAAGCTCTTGACCAAGTTATACATAAGTATCATGCTACTGTCGTAGGAAATATTTACAACAACCCAGATTTGATGAAGGAGATAATAAAATGAATGTATGGAAAATTGTGCCAGCGTTGAGGTCGTACAGTAAGATATTGTTGCTGTACTTGAAAGCAAAGAAAGCAGACGAGCAGGTGGTGTTTCTGCAACAGGAAGTCATCATGGGAGAGACAGGGCTGTGCAGGTCATCCATGTTTCTAGCAATCAACGAGCTCACCGAGTTGGGGATACTTCACATCATGAGAGACACTCGGCCACTCGGTTACAGCATCTCTTTGGAGGATTCCAAGTAATCCTCGACGAACCTCTCCATGTCATAGATAACATCTTCTTGGATAACCCTTATGAGATTACATCCAGCGGGTTGTCCACGATGATTGACTCTGATGTCGGTGAGTCGTCCAGAATCGGGGTCGAAACAGATGTAGAATTTCCCACCTGTTTCACCATGTGTATATTGACAAATACTTTTCATGTGTTCACTATAACACTCAGAAAAAACATTGTCAATTCGACTTGACAAAGGATTCTACCTATGGTAGGGTGTGTACACAGGGTAAGAGAATATGGTGCTGTGAGCACAAAGGAGATTTTATGAACGAAGATAGTTGTTGTATTCCGTCCGAGCCGAACACTAGGATTATGGAAATCAATGGAAAATTAAAGGCACTTGGGAGTGATGTTGTGCATACACTTAGAGCGGTTATGAAAAAGCGTGAGCAATATTACGGTGTTATTCAAGAGTGTACCGAGGCGGAGTGTTCTCCCAAAGGGATGGTGAATGAAATTGATTGGATGATTGAAGATATCCGTAAGATGGTTGCCGACATCCGTGAGTACGTAGAAACGCTTTGATGGAATTAAGGATTTGCTTATATCCAGAATCGTGGCATTATGGATGTATGGCCACTACCAAGCGGTAGGTGGATGTACAGAGGCTTACGGTTGAGCCAGCCTAGCAAATCAACCGATGGTGTGGAGTTGCCTAGCTTCTCCCCGACCATTTGCCAGTCTCGTACAACAGCAGTACGCTAGTCCTGTAAACTAGCTATGAGGGTGCAATTCCTTCGACTGGCTCGACATATTACAACGCAGGGAGCAAGGTGCAGACAAGTCTCATAAGCTATGTCGTTGGGGGTCGGTTCCCCACCCTGCTATAGCCCGTATGGGTGAATATTTTGACAGTTCGGAATAGTACGAACAAATATTGAACTTATGTGAATAAGACACTCTGCCCTCACAGAGTGTCTCGGGGGTAACATGGTTTCGATTGTCGGTAACACTCACGAGAGAACCGGCAAGAGGTGGGTTCGATTCCCACTACCTCCACTACTCCGCTTGTGCGGGGATATCCTTACAGAGAAGAGAGACGTGTATGAAAAAGATGTTAGTTGACAGATGCATTTGCAGAAGGAAGGGAGAGGTCGCTCGTAGCGGAGACAAGTTCTATGTTGAGTGTACCAAGTGCGGAAAGCGGACACATTCCCACAAGACCGCAGGGGAAGCGGTACAGGAATGGCACGAGATGCTTAACTGCCTACCGTCTGCCGAGTAACGATTGTGCCCCCGTGGTAGTAACTATTACGGGGGTTCTTTGTCCATGGAGGGATAATGAATACATTTGATGTGGCACTCAAGTACGCCAAGAAGGGCTTGAAGATGATACCTGTTGCTCCAAAGAGCAAACGTCCTATCCTACCAGATTGGGTTAACGCCTCCTCGTTGGAAGAAGATACACTGCGAGAGTGGTTCGACCATACCGAGAACAACATCGGTATCGTCACTGGTAAGGCGAGTGGTATCATTGTCATCGACATCGACTCAAGTGACGAGATTGACGGTAGGCAAAGCCTTGCCGAGATGGAAGCAAAGATGGGTTCGTTTCTTCCCGAGACTGTTACAAGTCGTACCCAAAGCGGAGGACTTCATCTCTGGTTCAGATATCCCAAGGGTGTTGAGACAATCCGTGGCAAGGTAGGTATCCTACCCAAGGTGGACACCAGAGCAGATGGCAACCAAGTTGTTGTATATCCTAGTATCGGTGAGAAGGGTTCTTACGAATGGATTAACGACCCGTGGGAGACCCCTATGGCGACGCTTCCCAAGGCGTGGAAGCAGTTCATTTGCGGTGAGTTCGACCTAGACGGGCTCGCTCGTATCCGCATCCCAAAACGTGCCTTCACTCTGCCCGAGGAGATTCACAAAGGAGAGCGTAATCAGAAGCTCCTGTCCTACGCATGCTCCCTTGCTTCAAAGAAAGGCACAGATGCAACACTCATCGGTGGAGCAGTACGGGAAGTCAACGCCACACGGTGCAAACCCCCCATCACCGATGAGAAGGAATTACAGCACATAATTGATTGGGCGGTTTCAAAAATCGGCACAAACAGTATCGAAATTCCCGATGGACTGCCACAATGGATAAAGATAAGCGACAAGGGAGGGTATATCATTGACGATGGTATGTTCCTTGCTGAGTACAAAGAGAACCACGACCTTGTATGTATCAACGGTCAGTTCTATGTGGTTGACGGTCAAGTTGACGGAAATTCCATCAAACAGGATATCCAGAATATGGTGTCACCCTACGTCCTCACCAGCCTGTCGGCAAAGGTCAACAGTCTCTATGATGGACTGAAGAATGAGTGCTACATCCCCGCTCCTCCTCTCATAGAGGACGTTGTGCATACTGCCACGTGTTCACTGCAAATCAACGACAGTGGTGTGTACGAGATTCAGACAGGATTCACCCTCAACCGCTTGAACGTCGAGTATCGACCAAAGGCAAAAGCACCGATGTGGAAAACGTTCCTCCGCTCCCTTCTGGAGGAAGAGGACATAGTTACCCTTCAAGAATTTGTAGGGTACTGTCTGGTGCCCACCACGGTGGCACAGAAGGCTCTGTTCATCATCGGTCGTGGGGGTGAAGGCAAGAGTGTCGTAGGTGATGTACTTCACTCCCTGTTTACCAACTCCATGGTGCAGGGAGAGCTTCACAATCTGCAAGAGAATCGGTTCATGCTTGCACAGCTTGAGAACCGTCTCGTGTTCTATGACGACGACCTTCAGACCTCCGCTCTCAAGGACACTGGTACGTTCAAGAAATTGGTCACCGCATCCATCCCACTATTGGTGGAACGTAAGGGCGAGCCTCATTACGAGATGCTTCCATATGCTCGAATCATTGCCAGTGGTAATAAGTCCATTGAGGCTTGTTATGACCACAGCGACGGGTTCTACAGACGACTCATTGTACTCAAGTGTAAGGGTAAAGACCCCAACCGCAAGGACGATAGGTTGCTGGCCAGAACCATCAGCGACAGTGAGTTGAGTGGTATCCTCAACTGGGCCATCGAGGGTCTCCAGAGACTCATGGCAAACAACTGGACGTTCACTATCAGTGAAAGGGCTCTAGCCAATATCACACAGGCAGAGGAGGAGAGCAACAATATCATTCAGTTCATGGATGATGTGAGTGCTGTTGTCTATGACACCAAACTTGACGCCACAGGTGGAGAGTTGTACGATGCTTACGAACGATGGTGCGAGGGTAACGCAATGAAACCGTTGGCAACGAGAACGTTCAGTAGTTATCTTCGTGAGAATAGTGACCGATGGAAGATTACGTACGACAATCATATCGTGCGTGGTGGAGCTCATAGGCGTGGGTATAAGGGTATAGGGGTGTTGGATGGTGTCAAGGTCGAGAAGATTGGTCGCTTCAAGGTGACAACAGGAGGTATGGCATGATGGGAAGAAGGGATACTATTAAAAGTGGTGACGAGTGGGATGCTCTCACCGCCAGACCGTTCTACAAATACCTGCAACGGAGCAGGGTTTGTAAGAGAATCAAACAACGATTGAACCGAAGGAATAGGAGGAAACGACATGATTACACAACTGATATTTGACAGCGATAAAGAAGGAGACGATTTTGAGATGCAGTGTGCTCTCAAGGGAAAAAAATATCTGATGGCCCTCTCCGATATTTGGGACAAGATATACGCTTTGAAACATGCTACCAAGGATAGTTTTACCCGTGAAGAGATGTTTGATGCGTTCAACGAATGTTGCAATGATAACGATGTGAATGTGCAGAGGGATATATCATGACGCTGTACCCACACCAAGAGACATTATTGCACACATTAAGTGAGAGAGATGCCTACGGTATATTCTGGGAGCAGAGGACAGGCAAAACCATGCCAACCCTGCTGGATGCTACCAATCGAATCATGTCTGGTGATGCCAAGGATTGTCTGATTGTCGCTCCTAAATCTGCTATCGGAGCGTGGAAGCGAGACATGGGGGAATTTAGGGGAGAACGAAAGAAGGCTTGTGAGAAAATCAAGCTCGTCAATTATGAGCTCGTCTGGAGACGTGCAGAGTATGATAGACCGTTTGATATCGTCATCCTCGATGAGTGTCACAAGATTGCTCACCGCACAAGCAAGCAGAGCAAGTTCCTTCTTACGTTTGCCACCCGTAGCAAGTACCGTCGCATCCTCTCCGGCACCCCAATGGGGCAGGGAAGGCTTGAAGATTTGTACACCGAGATGGAGTTCCTTCAAAAGGGATTCTTCGGTAAGTACAGCAAGTTCCAAGAACGATACTGTAAGATGAAAACTCTTCGTGGCAGTTATGTTACGATTGTCGTAGGCTATCGCAACAAGGAGGAGCTCCTAGAGCGTGTTGGTACGATGGTGTCCTCGCTCAGATTTAAGGATATATCCAATGTGATACCCGACCCACCAGACAATATCGTGTACTGTGACCCCACCGACAAGAAGATAGCGAAGCAAATCAAGGACAATTATGTCGAGGAGTTTGATATCGTCATTCCCAATCCTGTGGTGCAGATGATGAAATTTCGTCAAGTCGCCAGTGGGTTCATTCTCGACGAGAAACATGTCGCTCACAATATCAAAGGGACGAAGGCAAAGGAGACCATGTTCAGTGACCTGCTCGGAACAATACTTCCCGAGAAGGTTGTCATCTTTGCTGAGTTCAAGGAGAGCATCAAGCGTATTGAAAAGGTCGTTTGTAGCTACGGGGTGAGATATCTCGTCCTCAATGGCGAGCAACAGGACAAGGAGTGCTGGAGACGGTTTCAGTCCGATGACGACATGACTGTCATAATCTGCCAGTATGCCTCAGCAAACGCAGGGATTGACCTGTGGACAGCCAATCATATGATTTTCTATGAGCCTTCACTCTCTACCACCATGACCGAGCAGAGCAGGGCACGTATCAAAATCAAGGACAAACCCAAGGCGTGTGCGTATCATTGGTTGATTACAGCTGATAGCATCGAGGAAAAGATTTATCATCAACTGCAAAAGAAACAGGATTTTACACTTGACAATTTGAAGGCATGGGCTTTATAGTGTGGCCATGGTGTAAAAGATGAAAGAAGAACGTACGAAAGGTTTTATGAAGAAGGTGGAGGAAGCACTTGCCCCGTTGGGAATCACTGTAACAGGTGCAGAGCTCGGCTCAGAATATCCCTTTGATGCTAAAGAATTATCATTTACCTTACAGGGTGTTGTGCAACGAAGAGAGGAGTATCGCCCGTATACCGACGATGAGATGAGTGATATGGTAGGAAAGGTCATCGACATTGACAATACTGCGACAGCTTTGGTGAATCACACCATCCTTATCAACGATACTTCTCGTGGGACAACCGAACGTGCTGTCACGGTATCTGGGTACAGAGGATGGTTGACTGCACCGGAACTCTTGAAACGAGCAGTGTTTCATAAGACGAAAGAGAAATGCGGAGTGTTGGTGAGTTCGATATGAAAATGGACACAACGTTTCATCTCATCGACGAAGCTGATTTTACGATTCCACGCTCATGGGTTCTCACCGTGAGAGTCTGTGAGTGTGGTACTACGATGTTCTACGACAGGGCGACAGGCGTGTGGCATTGTCTAAACGACAAGTGCTCCCTCTATAAAGAGGATATGCCGAGAAAGGTTAAGAAGGTGGTGAAGGATGGCAGACTGGAAAGAGGGATATAAATGGAAAAGTGGCAACTAGCCCAACGACAATCTTTACCGTTGGAAGCAAAAATAATCTTGTCGCAACAACGCATTAGAGACTGGTACAATTATTATAATGGGCAAGTTTATGTGAGTTTTAGTGGAGGCAAAGACAGTACGGTGTTATTGCATTTAGTGAGGTCACTGTATCCCAATGTGCCAGCAGTATTTGTCGATACAGGACTGGAATATCCCGAGATAAGAGAGTTTGTAAAAACAGTAGATAATGTGGTTTGGTTAAAGCCTAAAATGACATTTCAACAGGTTATACAAAAATATGGATATCCTGTTGCATCCAAGGAGACTGCCCAGAAAATTGATGAGATTCGTTCGACAAAAAGTGACACACTTCGAGAAAAACGTATGCACGGAGATGCAAAGGGTAATGGTAAAGTTGGTGAAAAGTGGAAAACACTCATCGATGCTCCTTTCAAAGTATCCAACAAATGTTGTAACGTAATGAAAAAATCACCTATTAAAACATATGAGCGTAAAACGGGTAACAAACCTATTGTTGGTACGATGGCAGACGAAAGTGCATTGAGAATGATGAGTTATATGAAGCATGGTTGCAATGCTTTTGATTCAAAGAGACCGATGTCAACACCTATGGGTTTTTGGAAAGAAGAGGATGTGTGGGCATATATTAAAAAGTATGATATACCTTATTCTGATATCTATAATAAAGGGTACGACCGCACGGGATGTATGTTTTGTATGTTCGGGGTGCATTTGGAACAAGGTGAAAATAGGTTTCAGAGAATGAAAAAGACTCATCCGAAAATTCATGAATACTGTATGTACAAATTAGGATTGAAAGAAGTATTAGAATATATTAATGTACCTTTTGAGTAGGAGAAAGATATGGCAGACTGGAGAGATGATGTATGGTTCTGGGATATGGAGGTATTCAAGCACGATTGGATGCTCTGTGCCCTCAGTGCCAAGACAGGAGAGAAAGTATACTTTAGCACCCGTGGGATGTTCGGAAAAGACCAGCTTGTAGATTGGCTCAATGCCGAGCACCCTCTTCTGGTGGGATACAACTGCAAGCACTATGACTCATATATTCTCAAGGCAATTCTCGCTGGAGGCAGTCCAGAGGACGTGTATGCCGTATCCAAGGCAATCATCGTGGATGGTAGGCAGGGATGGGAAATCCAGATGGGTTTCATCGTCATGCCCGATATCGTAGACTTGATGCTCGACCTTCCTACCATGCCCTCACTGAAGATGATTGAAGGCAACCTCCGCATGTCCATCGAGGAGAGCTCTGTATCGTTCGATACTGAGCGTCCAAGCGATTCTCAGTGGGAAGATGTAGAAGATTACTGCTGGCACGATGTCGAGGCTCTGGTGCCCCTCTACAAGGCTAGAGAGGATTATCTAAACGCCAAGGAAACCCTTGCTGAGATGAAGGGTCTGGATGTCAAGAAAGCCCTCAACATGACCAATGCCAAACTGACCGCCAAGTTCTTGGATGCAATACCTGTCGAACGCACGGATGAAAGAGAGTATGTATATCCCAGCAACGTGGATAGGTCGTTGATTCCCGAGGCAGTGTTCGAGTTCTTCGACAGGCTCCCCCGCTCGGATATTCCTCTTGATGTGTTGTTCGGTAAAGAAGGAGTAGAGGACGAAGATGGTAAGGTTGTCAAGAGTCGCAATCCGTATCGTTCCCTCAGCATTACTATTGCTGATTGCCCTCACGTCCTTGGATGGGGCGGTCTCCACGGAGCTAGGCCCAATTATGCCGAGAAATCAGACGATAAAAGAACCATTCTGAATGTGGATGTTTCTTCATTTTACCCTTCTATGATGATAGTAAATAAGTATCTAAGCCGTAATGTGCAGAATCCGAAAGATTTTGAGGATGTTGTAAGGTTGAGACTGGATGCTAAACAGTCGGGAGATAAAAGACAGCTGACGCACTGAAAATGGTGGTCAACACGGCATATGGATGCTCCAATAATAAGTACAATGATATGTATGACCCTTTGATGGCACATTCGATATGTATCAGTGGGCAACTATATCTTGTTATGTTAATCAACACTCTCGACGCCGAAATCGGGTCTTTTCGACTAATACAGAGCAACACCGATGGTATCATGTTTTCGGTGGACAACGAGGACGTACCCGCTGTGAGAAGAATAGTTGAAAACTGGCAGAAACTGACAGGATTCGTTATGGAAGAGGACATCATAGATATCGTGGTACAGAGGGATGTCAACAACTATGTCATGCGTGAGAAGAAAGGTAAGGTCAAGGTTAAAGGGGGTGTCGTATCCGATTACAAGGGGGGAGACTTCAAGCACAACTCACTGTCAATCGTGTGTAAGGCAATCGTGGACAATTTATTGGACGGGATACCCGTAGAGAAAACTATCGGTGAGTGTACCGACCCGTTTGCATTTCAGATGATTGCCAAGGCGGGTGGAACGTATGAGAGGGTGGTGCATGTGTTCGAGGGAGGAGAGCGTCAAGTCAACAAGGTCAATCGTATCTATGCTTCACCACTCCAGAACCTCGGAGCAGTCTACAAGGTGAAGGCGGACGGAAGGCGTGATAGGCAAGCCTCTTGTCCAGAACATGCAATAATTGATAATGAAGGCACAATTACTATTGACAAGTTAGATAAGAGGTGGTACATTGACCTTGCAAACGAAAGACTTCTCAAGTTTAGAGGAGTGAAACCAGAGAGAAAGAAGAGGAGAAAGAAGATGGACGAAGATGACATTGTAATCATCGATGAAGGTGAGCCCGTTGAAATGGAAGTCAAGAAAAAGACCCGCAAACAGACCCAGAAGAAGGAGA
>Ga0180028_1162065_pt1 | contig 12561 bp, 5 predicted proteins | sample BioARNtimezero_FD_135970 | JGI IMG/M metagenome (GOLD analysis project Ga0180028, IMG submission 135970) | Anaerobic biogas reactor microbial communites from Seattle, Washington, USA - Biogas_R1-A RNA time zero (Metagenome Metatranscriptome) | ecosystem: Engineered > Bioreactor > Anaerobic >...
GGATTTTTTATACATTAAAGATCACACGAACAGGAGAAAAAAATGAGATCAATAAAATTCAGAACGCTTGCAGCGTTCACAGCAATGGCAATGCTCATGCTTTCAGGCACGGGCTGCGGAACATCTACCGTAGGCAAGTATGATGAAGAAGCTTCTTCTTCCGGAACAGAAGCTCAGGAAGAAACGGCAGACAGCACAACTGCTGAAGCAACTACAGAGCAGGCTACTGAGCCTGCTTCAGAGAACAAGGTAGTTCACGTGGCAGCTGCCGGTGACAACCTCATACACTATTCAGTATTCAAGGCTGCCGAAGCCTATGCCGGTCCGGGAGAGAGATACGATTTCGGTCCGATCTATGAGAATATGAGGTATATCATCGAGTCGGCAGATTTGGCTATCCTCAATCAGGAGAATATCATTTCCGAGAGCAATCCGGTAAGAGGTGCTGACGGCGGTGCGCTGCTGTTTAATTCTCCGCCGGAGGATGCTGATGCTGTTATAGATCTTGGCTTCGACGTATTTACTATGGCCAACAACCACCTTCTCGATTTCGGAACGGACGCTCTTACGGAGTCTATAAACTTCTGGAATAAGAAGGCGGAAGAAAATGACCTGACTGTTCTCGGTGCCTACCTCAATGAAGAGGATGCGAATAACATCCGTATAAGAGAAGTCAACGGCGTGAAAATAGCTTTCCTGGCTTACGCTGAACACCTTAACGGCTTTTCAATACCGGATGACTCTCCGTTGAGAGTTGTAATGAACAGCGAAGAAGATGTCATTGAGAGACAGATCAAAGAAGCAAAATCAAAAGCAGACGCTGTTATAGTCGCCGCGCACTGGGGCGTTGAGGATACAGACCTTGTATCCGAGGACAGGAAAGAGCTGGCAAAGAAAATGGTAAACTGGGGCGCAGATGTGATCCTGGGCTGCCATACTCATACAGCAGAGACAATGGAGTGGATCCCGAGAGACGACGGCACAAAAGGCTTCGTATATTACTCAATGGGCAACTTCGTCTGCGCTCAGACAGATAACTTCAATCTCGTGGGAGAGATCCCCGAATTTGATATAGTTCTTGACGGTGCTACCGGCGAGACACATCTTGACAATGTAAGCTGCAGCCCGAGCATAGTTCACTATGACGACGGCAACTTCTCAAACCTCAGGATATACCCCTACAGCCAGTATACTCCTGAGCTTGCAGCAAGCCACGGAATCCCTTATGCAGTGCCAAGAGGCAACTACCCGGAGTTCAGCTGGGACATCATAAACGACATAATCGAGAGGAATTTTCCTGCCGAATTCAGACGTTTAGATAGATGATGAAAGTTGTTCATAATTTGTTCATAAAAATGGTTTACAGGGAGTTTTAAGAGAAAATTGCTATTGTGCAATCCGTGCAAAAAAGGTATGAGGTGTTTATATAAAATACCAAAAAGATTACAAACCTATTTACATTTGCAAAGGGCTGTTATATAATGAGTTCAAGAATAAATATAGATTTGGGATTAAGTATCTCATCACGGCAGTGTGATGCGTCTTAAGCAAAAAACACTGTGCAAAATGATGTTTCCAGCCCATGAGGACACCGGTTCCGCTGACGAAGAGAGGGTATGTACATATACCCTACAGGACAGATGCGGCTACAGGCGTGGAGGGGCTGCTTAAGCCATGTCTGTATGACACAGCAGAGAAACATCTGAACACCGTGTATGAATGCGGCGGATTTCTGCTGCATTCTTAAAAGACAAGATATAATAAAAGGGGCACCCCGTTCCTTTGTTATATAACATTAATGAAGAAGGAGGAAAAATTAATGAAGACAAAAAAGGTAGTCGTGGGAGCTATTGCCGCGACAATGCTTTCACTTTCCGTATGCCCGATCGCACCGGCCGTAGCTGCTGGCGAAACAGTGCAGATATCCGTTGGTTCAGCTGAGGCCGAGGCAGGAAAGCAGTTCACAGTGAATGTATCATTGGCAGATGTGCCATCCACAGGCATCCAGACATTGGATTTCGCAGTTTCATTCGATCCCAAGGTGGTAACAATCGATAGCGTAAAAGCAGGAGAGGTTACAAATACTGGAGCAGGAAGCGCAGATGCTACAGGTTCATCTTCAGGCGCACCGATCTTCGACAGCTCTATCCATAACGATATCGGCGAAGTAGATCTCGTCTGGACAACAGGACTTAAGGATTCATCTTACTGGATCTCAAAGGACGGTGTATTCTGTACCATTACCGGAACAGTTGCAAGCACAGCAGCTGAAGATGCATATTCAGATCTTAAGGTCGTTCCAGCGACAAGAAATGCTACATCCGAGAGCGGTTCAGATAAGAATAACAGCATTGCCTGCGGTTATTTCAAAGATAAGGTAAAATACTCCTATGAAGTCAAGGGCAACCCTGGAAAAGTTTCAGTTCCTGGCGGTACTGTTTCTCAGACACTGCGCGGCGACGCTGACTGTGACGATCAGGTTAAGATGAATGATGCTGTTCTTATCATGCAGTCTATCTCTAACAGCGATAGATTCGGAATAGACGGCACAGAGTCTACCCACATCAAGGCACAGGGTCAGGCAAACGCTGACGTAGCAGGCGGCGATCTTGACAAGGGCGGCGACGGCGTTACACCTAAGGACGCTCTCCGCATTCAGGAATTCCTTATCCAGAAAGTTAAACAGCTTTAATTCCGTGATTATCTGATTTGTCCCCCTTACAAAGGAATACAAACCCATTCTAAAGTTAGTAATAGGCTAAAAACCTAAAGAAAGGAATTATTACAAATGAGAAAGTTAATTTCTGCAGTTACATCCCTTGCGATGGCTGCAACAATGGTAAGCGTGGTTGCGCCTACTGCTGCAAGCGCTGCTGAAACAAAGGGTTTTGCTATCAGAACCTTTGCTGAAGCTGATTCTCCTTATGCTGCATCCGGCAGTACTGTAAAGATTTCTGCTGATGATATAGCTAAGGGCGATGTAGTTGTTCCTTGTGCAGTATATCTCAACGAGACTACACCTTCATCACAGACATATTCAGTTCAGCTCACAGTTAAGGATACAAACGAGGCTGCAAGCAATATTTCATTCAAATACTACTCTTATAAGAAGACTTACTTCGATGATGATAAGAGCTACACAATCAACGGTGTAAAGGGCCACACAGCACAGCCTCTTACATTCGCTGGTAAGTTCAGCACAGATACTTCTGATCTCGACGACAATGGCGAGTCAACATACTTCATGGCTCACGGTGAGTTCTCACCTACTTGCGTAAAGGGTCAGAAGACAGCTAACACAACAAACTGGTACATGGCTAACGTTTGGACAAACGGTGGCGCTGACTACGAGTGGATCGGCGATAAGTCTGACTCACATCCGATGTTCGTATTCGATGTAACTGTTCCTCAGGGCACTCCCGAGGGTAACTACGAGCTCGTTTTCTGTGACTACAACACAGATAAGACAGGCAAGAGCAACAATCCTTCTTGTGTTATCGAGACTAAGGATGGCAGATGCATTACTGAAGATGGTTCACTCAAGCTTGAGACAATGACTATCTCTGTAGGTAATGGTCCTGTTGTTACTGAAACAACAACTACAACAACAGCTAAGACACCTACACCTACAACAACTACAACAACTAAGGTTGTAAATCCTGATCCGACAGGCGATATCAACTTCGACTTCGGTAACTGGACAGCTAAGCCTGGCACAAAAGTAGAAGTACCTGTTAAGCTTACAGCTAACAAGAATCCAATCACTTCTATGGACGTTGTATTCAAGCAGGATTCACCTATCAAGATGGTTGGCATCGGTGATACAGCTACTTGTCTCGAAAGAGCTTCTATCCAGAAGAGCCTTGACCTCCCTGGCCTTAACTTCCAGTGCCTCGACGATAACGGCGACGGCGTTGTAGCTAAGGACGGCGGCACAGTATTCACACTTACATACGAAGTTCCTGCTAACTGCCCTGCTGGCGATTACAAGATTGGCTTCGGTGATAAGGCTGAAGTATTCAAGAACAACACAGCTTGGACTTATGATGTAAGCACAACAAACGGTATCATCCACGTAGACCCCGGCACAACAACTACAACAACAGGCAACACACCTCAGCCTACAACAACTACTACAACTAAGGTTGTAACTCCTGATCCGACAGGCGATATCATCTTCGACTTCGGTAACTGGACAGGTGAGGCTGGTTCAACAGTTGAAGTACCTGTTAAGCTCACAGCTAACAAGAACCCAATCACTTCTATGGACGTTGTATTCGCACAGGATTCACCTATCAAGATGGTTGGCATCGGCGATACAGCAACTTGTCTCGAGAGAGCTTCCATCCAGAAGAGCCTTGATCTCCCAGGCCTTAACTTCCAGTGCCTCGACGATAACGGCGACGGCGTTGTAGCTAAGGACGGCGGTACAGTATTCACACTTACATATGAGATTCCTGCTAACTGCCCTGCTGGCGATTACAAGATCGGCTTCGGTGATAAGGCTGAAGTATTCAAGAACAACACAGCTTGGACATACTCTGTAGGCGTAAAGAACGGTGTTATCACAGTTGGTGGTACAACAACTACAACAACTGCTCCTATCGTTACAACTACAACAACAACTACTACACAGGATACTCCTACAACAACTACAACAACTCCTAACCCTGGCACAAAGCTTGTTCCCGCTTGGGGCGATGCTAACTGCGACGGTTCTGTAAACGTAGCTGACGTAGTAGTTCTCAACAGACAGCTCAACGGTACTCTTGATCTCACAGCTCAGGGTAAGGTTAACGCTGACGTTGTAGAGGCACAGGGCGCTGACGGCGTTGCTGTTGATCCTGAGGGCGTAACACTCAACATGGACGATTCAGATGCAATCATCAAGTTCTGTGTACACCTCATCACAAAGCTTCCTGTAAGCACAAAGTAAGCGAATTGTAATTCAATAGAGCGTAATGCTCGGAAAGGAAATGCACTGATGAAGAAACTGCTTTCTGCAGTTACATCCGCTGTCATGGGCTTATCGCTCATGACAAGTGCATTTGCTTCGTCTGTTAGTGCTGCGGGCAGTTTATCTGTTTCGCAGCCTAATGTTAGTATGGACGAAGTTCTTGATGTATCTGCAAATAGAAACGCATCAGCCGCTGATATTGAGTTCGATTTCGGTACATGGGAAGCTACCCCGGGTCAGGATGTTGAAGTTCCTGTTAAGCTTTATGCACACAGCAATGAGATCACATCAATGGATCTCGTGTTTGCACAGGATTCACCTATCAAGCTGACAGGTATAAGCGACACAGCAACTTGTCTCGATAGAGCAACTATCCAGAAGAGCCTTGACCTTCCAGGTCTTAACTTCCAGTGCCTGGACGATGAGGGCGAAGGTATCGTAGCGAAAGATGGCGGTACAGTCTTTACACTCACATATCATGTTCCTGAAAACTGCAGCTCCGGTAACTATAATATCGGATTAGGCACTAAGGCAGAAGTTTTCAAGAATAACACTGCTTGGACGTATTCTACATCCAAGCTCAACGGCGTTATAAAGGTTACTGGCGGAAGCGTTGTTACAACAACAACAACAACAGCTAAGGTCAATGTAACTACAACTACAACAACTAAGACAAACACAGATCCTCAGCCGACAGGCGATATCATATTTGATTTCGGTACCTGGACAGCATTGCCAGGTGATACTGTAGAAGTACCTGTTAAGCTCACAGCTAACAAGAATCCGATCACATCAATGGATGTCGTATTTGCTCAGGATTCACCTATCAAGATGGTTGGCATCGGCGATACAGCAACATGTCTCGACAGAGCTTCCATCCAGAAGAGCCTTGATCTCCCGGGTCTTAACTTCCAGTGCCTGGACGATGAGGGCGAGGGCGTAGTAGCTAAGGACGGCGGTACAGTATTCTCACTGACATACGAAGTTCCGGCTAACTGCCCTGCTGGTGAGTACAAGATCGGTTTCGGTGATAAGGCAGAGGTGTTCAAGAACAATACTGCTTGGACATATTCTGTAAGCGCTATCAACGGCACTATCATAATACTCCCCGGCGATATTACAACAACAACTGGTGACAAGCCGGTTACAACAACTACAACTAAGGTTGTAACTCCTGATCCGACAGGCGATATCGTATTTGATTTCGGTAACTGGACAGCAGAGCCAGGTTCAACTGTAGAAGTACCTGTTAAGCTCACAGCTAACAAGAACCCGATCACATCAATGGATCTCGTATTTGCTCAGGATTCACCTATCACAATTTCAGGTATAAGCGATACAGCAACTTGTCTCGAGAGAGCTGCTATCCAGAAGAACCTGGATCTCCCGGGCCTTAACTTCCAGTGTCTGGATGATGAGGGCGAGGGCGTCGTTGCTAAGGACGGCGGTACAGTATTCACACTTACTTATTCTATCCCTGCTAATATCACTCCCGGTGAGTACAAGATCGGCTTCGGTGATAAGGCAGAGGTGTTCAAGAACAACACTGCTTGGACATATTCAGTAAGCGCTATCAACGGTACTATCGTTATCGGCGACATCACAACAACAACTACAACTACCAAGCCACTTCCTACTGGCGAGATCACATTTGATTTCGGTAAGTGGACTGCAAAGCCTGGTCAGGATGTAGAAGTTCCTGTTAAGCTCACAGCAAACGGCAACCCGATCAGTTCTATGGATGTCGTATTTGCTCAGGATTCAGCTATTGAGCTTAAGGCAATCGGTGATACAGCAACTTGTCTCGACAGAGCTCCTATCACATCAAGACTCGAACTGCCCGGTCTCAACTTCCAGTGTCTGGATGATAACGGCGACGGTATCGTAGCTAAGGACGGCGGTACAGTATTCACACTGACATACCACGTTCCTGAGGATTGTAAGTTTGGTGAATACGAGATAGGCTTTGGCAGCAAGGTCGAGGTATTTGCTGACAATTCTGAATTCACTTACAAGACATCAAAACTCAACGGTGTAATTAGTGTTGTTTCTGACGGCACTACAACCACTGTTACAGGTCAGACAGTAACAACAACTACTACACAGATCCTTCCTGTTGAGGGCGAGGCTGCATGGGTAATTCCTACAGTCAAGGCTAAGGCAGGCGAGAATGTAACAGTTAAGGCTGTTGTTAAGAACTCTGACATTGAAGTAGCTGGTGCTACATTCTCTGTAAACGCTAAGACACCTATTACATATGTATCAGCTGATGAAAAGTGTGATGCATATAAGGCAAGCCTGTTCATCAATGATGCAACTCAGGAATTTGCTTTCCGTCAGGCTGACGGTACAGGCGTCAAGGCAGCAAACGATGCAACTATCATTTCTATCACTTATAAGGTTCCTGCCGGAACAGCAGCAGGCACATATCCTGTTGAATGGTCCGACGCTATCGTAAGCGATACAAACGGTAAGGTTATCACAGACAAGATCAATCTTGTAAATGGTGCTATCATTGTTGAGCCTTCTGAGATCACTTTCGACGGTGATATCGCATGGGTACTCGACAAGGTAACAGCATCACCCGGAGAGACAGTAACTCTCAACGCTGTAGTAAGCGATCCTAAGGACTCCAAGCTCCCAGTAGCAGGCGCTCAGTTCAAGATCGACGCTGAAGCACCTATTGCATTCAGCTCAATCAGCGGCTCAGACGCTTACAGCGCAGCAATCGTTAAGAACGAAAAGACTAATGAATATGCATTCGCTAATAAGACTGGCGAAGGTGCAGCATCCAAGGATGGTGCTATCGTACTTTCTATAAAGTATACAGTACCTGCAGACTGTGCTCCTGGTGAATATCCCGTTAAGTGGTCTGACGGATTTGTCAGCGATACAAACGGTAAGTCACTTACATCACAGGTTTCACTTGTTGATGGTATGATCACAGTTTTACCTGCTCCAGACTCAGCAAGCAGATGGGTAATTCCGGACGTAGAAGCAATGCCTGGCGACACAGTAACTATGAACGTTGTTGTTGACGCTCCTAACGGTGCATCCGCAGCAGTAGCAGGTGCTCAGTTCGGTATCAATGCAGATGCTCCTATTGAATACGTAAGTGCAGCAGGTTCAGATGCATACTCAGCTACACTCGTTCCTAACAAGGACACTAAGGAATTTGCATTCGCAAATAAGACTGGTGAAGGCGTAAGTGCTTCTCACGACTCAACAATACTTGTACTCACATACAAGGTTCCTGAGAACTGTGAATACGGCAAGTACCCTGTAAAGTGGTCTGATGCATTCATCAGCAACACAAATGGTAATTCTATCAACAAGTTCTTTACACTCGTTGACGGATCTATCGAGGTTAAGGCCTCAACAACTACAAGCACAACAACAAAGCCTGTTACCACAACAACTACAACTGTAACAGTTCCTTCCGGCGCAATCGGCTGGCAGATCGGTACAGCAGTAGGTAAGCCTGGTGACACAGTAACTCTTAAGGTAACTGTTCTCGATACTGAGAAGGCAGCACTGCCTATCGCAGGTGCTCGTATAGTTATCAAGCCTGAGGCTCCTATCGAGCACGTAAGTGCAACAGGATCTGAGGCATACAGCGCAACACTCGTTCCTAACAACGCAACTCAGGAATTTGCATTCGCAAATAAGACTGGTGATGGCGTTGCAGCTGCTGACGGTGCTACAGTAATGGAGATCACATATAAGATCCCAGAGGGCACAAAGGCAGGCGAGTATCCTGTAACTTACTCAGAGAAGTTCATCTCCTCAACAGACGGACTTGGAATCTCTGACAAGGTAGTAGTATTCAACGGTGCAGTTATAGTTGAACCTGATGAGACTACAACTACAACAACTGGTGATGTAGTTTCAACAACAACTACAACAACCAAGACAGAGCCGATCTCAACTACAACTGTTACAATCCCTGCTGGTTCAATCGGCTGGCAGATCGGTACAGCAGTAGGTAAGCCCGGCGACACAGTAACTGTTAAGGTAACTGTTATCGATACTGAGAAGGCTGCACTTCCTATCGCAGGCGCTCAGATCGTAATCAAGCCTACAGGACCTATCGAGCACGTAAGTGCAACAGGTTCTGAAGCATACAGCGCAGATCTTGTTCCTAACAACGACACTCAGGAATTTGCATTCGCAAATAAGACTGGTGCAGGTGTAGCAGCAGCAGACGGCGCTGTAGTAATGGAGATCACATACAAGATCCCTGAGGGTACAGCCGCAGGCGAGTATCCTGTAACTTACACAGACAAGTTCATCTCCTCAACAGACGGACTTGCAATATCTGATAAGGTAGTAGTAGTAAACGGTGCAGTAATCGTTCTGCCTGATGAGACTACAACTACTACAACAGATGTAACAGCAACAACTACTACAACAACTGGTGATGTTGATACAACTACAACAACAACTGGTGACGTAGAAACAACAACTACAACAACTGGCGATGTAGTATCCACAACAACTACAACAACTGGCGATGTAGTATCTACAACAACTACAACAACTGGTGATGTAGTATCCACAACAACTACAACAACAGGCGATGTAGTATCAACTACTACAACAACTGATTTTGTAGGACCTACAACTACTACAACTACAACTGGTACAACACCTGTAATTACTACAACTGTAACAGTTCCTTCCGGAGCAATCGGCTGGGAGATCGGTACAGCAGTAGGTAAGCCTGGTGACACAGTAACAGTTAAGGTATCTGTTCTCGATACTGAGAAGGCTGCACTTCCTATCGCAGGCGCTCAGATCGTAATCAAGCCTACAGGACCTATCGAGCACGTAAGCGCTACAGGTTCAGAGGCTTACAGTGCAGATCTGGTAGCTAACAACGACACTCAGGAATTTGCATTTGCAAATAAGACTGGTGCAGGAGTAGCAGCAGCAGACGGCGCTGTAGTAATGGAGATCACATACAAGATTCCTGAGGGCACAGAGGCTGGTGAATATCCTGTAACATACACAGGCAAGTTCATCTCTTCAACTGACGGACTTTCAATCTCCGACAAGGTAGTAGTATTCAACGGTGCAGTAATCGTTCTGCCTGATGAGACTACAACTACTACAACAGATGTAACAGCAACAACTACTACAACAACTGGTGATGTTGATACAACTACAACAACAACTGGCGAAGTAGAAACAACAACTACAACAACTGGTGATGTAGTATCTACAACAACTACAACAACTGGCGATGTAGTATCTACAACAACTACAACAACTGGTGATGTAGTATCTACAACAACTACAACAACTGGCGATGTAGTATCCACAACAACTACAACAACTGGTGATGTAGTATCCACAACAACTACAACAACAGGTGATGTAGTATCTACAACAACTACAACAACTGGCGAAGTAGAAACAACAACTACAACAACAGGTGATGTAGTATCCACAACAACTACAACAACTGATTTTGTAGGACCTACAACTACTACAACTACAACTGGTACAACACCTGTAATCACTACAACTGTAACAGTTCCTAACGGAGCAATCGGTTGGGAGATCGGTACAGCAGTAGGTAAGCCTGGTGAGACAGTAACAGTTAAGGTTACAGTATTTGATCCTGATGGAGCAGCACTTCCTATCGCAGGTGCTCAGATCGTTATCAAGCCTACAGGACCTATCCAGCACGTAAGCGCTACAGGTTCAGAGGCATACGGTGCAACACTTATTGCAAATGACGATACTCAGGAATTTGCATTCGCAAATAAGACAGGTGAAGGCGTAGCAGCAGCTAATGGCGCTGTAGTAATGGAACTTACATATAAGATCCCTGAAGGCACAGCAGCTGGTGATTACCCTGTAACCTACACAGGCAAGTTCATCTCCTCTACAGACGGACTCCCGATCTCAGATCACGTTGTAGTATTCAACGGTTCTGTAAAGGTAGAAGTTCCGCCTGACCCGACAACAACAACAACAACAACTACTACTACAGGCGATGTAGTATCAACTACTACTACAACAACTGGTGATGTTGATACAACTACAACAACTGGCGAAGTAGAAACAACAACTACAACAACTGGTGATGTAGTATCTACAACAACTACAACAACTGGCGATGTAGTATCCACAACTACTACAACAACTGGTGATGTAGTATCCACAACTACTACAACAACTGGTGATGTAGTATCTACAACAACTACAACAACAGGCGATGTAGTATCCACAACTACTACAACAACAGGTGATGTCGATACAACAACTACTACAACATTCGACATCTCAACAACATCTTCGTCATCGAGCTCAACAACAACATCAAGCTCGACAACGACAACAACAACTACAACTTCAACTTCATCCACAACAACAACTACAAAGCCGATACCAAGCGGAGCAATCGTTTGGAAGGTAGTGGATGCAGAAGGTAAGCCTGGTGAGACTGTAAAGGTTAAGATCATCGTAGAAGATCCTAACGGCGCTAAGCTTCCTATAAGCGGCGTTGACTTCACAGTTGTTCCTGAGGCACCTCTTGGAATCGCTGGTTACGGCGACAAATCCGAGGCTTACGATGCTTCTATCACAGGTAATACTTCTGACGGAACATTCCAGTTCCATAATCCGATCGGCACATCTGTTGCTGCTGAGGATGGAAAGACAGTAATCGAACTCGAGTTTGCTATCCCTGAGGGTTGTGCAGACGGCGATTACGCAATCGACCTTTCAATCCTTACAATCTCTGATGAGGACGGCAATACATCAAATCTTGCAGGCAGAATCGTTCCTGTTGACGGAAAGATCAAGGTAACTCATGTACCTGCTGAAAAGAAGTATGTACGTTCTTACGCTGAGATCGAAACAAAGCCTGGCTTCTACTTCAGCCACGATGACGGTCAGCGTCAGCCTGGTGTAGTAGGCGGATTCGATAAGGAACAGGTAACAAAGCTCAACATTTATGACATCTATACAATAGACGACGTTGAGCAGGCACCTGAGCTCAGAACCGAAATCGACTACAGCAAGATCAATTACCATGGTCTTACACCTGCAAAGGTTTACGATGCTCGTCGTGCAACAATCACAGACGATCACGTTACAACACGTGAAGACTTCATCTATGATGATGTAGTTCAGGTATACTACGATGATCTCGCACTCGTTGACAAGGACGGCAACCCGCTCTACATCACCGCATACATCGGTGTTAAGGGCGATGCTAACCTGAACAACGTAGCAGATGGTAGTGACGCAACTGACGTACTCTGGTACTTCGGTCAGATAAGCGGTGGTGCCGGCGGTACTACTGTAGACCGTGATACAATCCAGCTTACAAGAAACTCACCGATCGTAACAGACGTTAACGATCCTCTCGAGCAGCTCGCAGCATTCCTCTGCGATGTAACTGAAGACGAGTGGAGCGCAGACAACTGGAAGATCGCTAAGAAGGACAGAAATATCGACGGAACAGACGCAACTCTGATCCTGAAGTACTTCGGCCTTGTACTTAGAAGAGTAGACGACTCTTCAAGCTGGTACTATGAGTGCTGGAATGAAGCAGTTCCGAACAGATTCGGCGGTTCATCCAACTAAAC
>Ga0180028_1298903_pt1 | contig 12548 bp, 7 predicted proteins | sample BioARNtimezero_FD_135970 | JGI IMG/M metagenome (GOLD analysis project Ga0180028, IMG submission 135970) | Anaerobic biogas reactor microbial communites from Seattle, Washington, USA - Biogas_R1-A RNA time zero (Metagenome Metatranscriptome) | ecosystem: Engineered > Bioreactor > Anaerobic >...
TCCATGCGGGTATGGGAACGCGGATGCGGAGAAACCCAAGCTTGTGGCACGGGTGCATGTGCATGTGCAGTCTCCGGGATTCTTAATAATCTCCATGACAACGATGTTATTGTTCATCTGCCCGGTGGCGATCTTCGAATTCAATGGAACGGAAAAGATACTGACCCGGTCTTTATGACAGGAGAAGCCAAAAGGGTTTTTGAAGGATCTATCGAGGTTGACTTATGAGCCCATTTGAAGCTCTTATGCTTATCTGCTTTGGTCTCAGCTGGCCTGTTTCCATTTTAAAAGCCTTAAGAACAAAAAAAGTCTCAGGTAAAAGTCCTCTTTTTATGGGTATAGTGATTCTTGGATACACCAGTGGAATGATTCATAAAATTTTATATTCATTCGACTGGGTTATTTTTCTATACGCTCTGAATATGATTATGGTCGCAACCGATATGGCGTTATATTTTCGTTTTTCAAAACAAACTGAGGCTCAAAACCTGATTTCCGCATAATCCCAAAATCCGCAAAAGGAATGCAGTAGAAAACAATCAGCAAATTTGTTTCTACTACAATTTGAAATTAAACCTGAATTCCACATTTGGCAGGTTTCAACTTCAGAATTTAAAAGTAAATTGATAGTCTTGTCATGAAATACCAGTCTTTTGATTTGGGCACCATATCAACAAACTTTGCACTCTGAGGAGCAGGCCATGGCGAATACCAGATCTTTGGTGTATGATCGCATGCTACCTGTCCGCTTAAACGCAGATATTTTCCGAGTTTTTTAGACATGTAAACGGACCACCTGATATCATCATCTTTCTGAGCCAGAGAGTCGTTCCAGTCTCGATCATATCGTGGGAATGCAGGTGAGGGACGCCCTGTTAGGTAGGGTACCGGTGATGATGTTTTCCATATATTGTCAAGACAATTTGCATACGGTGTCTTGTATCTTTCAATTTCAAAAGAAATAACATCAAGTTTTGTATTGATTTTAAGAAAGTGCTCCAGCAACCAGGTACCAACTCCGGTGACAACTCCTACTCCTCCCAGAATTCCTGCCTTTGAAATCTTGTTAGATTCTACCGGTTCAAGAAAATATCCCATCACACCGGGTATAATACCATAAGACAAGAACTGATTGGTAAACCAGTTTATACCTAACATTGATGGAACTCTTTCTTTTGGATCTTCATACCATCCCTTATAGTTTTTAACCCCAAGAAACGCTGCCTCACCATAAATTTTAAGATCCTCTTTACCAAAGAAAGCAGGTATACCTCCAAAGAGCTGCTTGAAATCAAAGGATGCACGAGCCATAAGTTTTGTGCCGGTGAAAGTATACCTGACAGTATCATTAGTCACCGGATCCAGATACCCTATTTTAGGATCATATTTATTACGGTATAGCGGATCATTTCCTAACGTTGTCTTGCGGGGGTCAACAGGGATAAACCTTGCAAACTGAACGCCTAATCCCAAATCTACAATATTGCCGATCGAAGGTGTTGCTATATATGTCAGATTGATATCATGAAAAGGAAATGCCTCAAGTTCAGTATTTACAATCAGATCCTGTTTAAGCCGGAAATTATTCCCAAACACATATGATAAGTGTACACCAGCAAGCTTTGGTTTATCTATCGAGTTTTCAAAACCGGATATAAGCCAGCCCGGGTAGGTACCGCTTCTGAAAAGATACTCACCCAGATTTGTTGATTGAGCATTGTATTTGAACGGAAAATAACCTGCCTCGAAAGTCAGCGTATCATTTGAAGAGATCAGGCCACCACGTTTGTATTCCAGGGTTGCATCGAGAAGTGCAGGTGTCACTTTCTTTGCACTGTGTTCATATGGCAACCCGTCTGGTGTAACTGTTGCAGCATTAACTACTACACCAAAGTTGAGTCTTCCGGTCAGAAATGGTGTAAGTTGTCGTGTTATCTTTATTCCACCATCAACGGTTTCAAGCCACTCCCCCGCAAACGGGATATCATAAATTGCAGATGTTTCAAGAGTTGATGAGACAACCTTACCCAGTGTCATACGTGACCAGAATTGAAATACTGTCTTTTTTGTTTCCTCTGTCTTTTTACATTCCTCTGTCTTTTTTGTTTCCTCTATCTCATTACATTCCGCAAAAGATGTTGTCTGAAAGAGAATAATACTGCAAATCGTTACAAGCATGTTCATTTTTTTCATGATATCCGTATCCTTATCAACCAGTATTAGAGTGAGTTTACAAATTCAACAAGTTCGTCTTTTTCTTTTTCGGAAAGCTGTGAAGCACCGAGGGAATGAGCGCGTAATTCGATTATCTCCTTAATTTTATCATAGCGACCGCTATGGCTGTAAGGTGCGGTTCGCCAGGCTTCAATAAGTGACGGTGTATTCCAGTTAACGGTTGCATCAAGTGAATCCGGAACACCAGCGTTGTAAAAAGCGCTGTCTGTATAAAGCGGTGCGGGATGACAAACATCACATCCGATCCGCTCGTATATCTGCTTACCCCGTACAGCCTTTTCACTGAGCTTTCCTTTGACAAGATAGGGGCTCGGTACCGGTTTCATATACATAAGAAAGGAGTCGATTGGTACCGAGACCTCTTCTGTCGGTTTCAGTCCAAGCTCATAGTATATTCCCATCCGTACAGAACCATCAGCGCCACCTGCATGCGGTCGTCTTCCGTTCCAGTTGGTTGGAGGCGTCCACCAGGAATAGAGCATACTTTTGGCATTGCGCTGACGAGTCGACTCGCTTGCTAACATCCAGTTCAGCGCATCCGGACGTCCAAACGGATGACATGAAAAACAGGACTGCCATTTCTGAAGGCACTGATATGCATCTGTAAAATAGAACTCACCAAGATGCTCACCCTGAAGAGGTTTCGATTCCCCAAGTGAATACAGCTTTCCGGCATCAGGGTTGATTGAAGAAACTGTAACAACCTGAATTGAATCTGAAAAATATCCTGCAATGTAAGCCTTATTGCCAACCATTGCGATTGAACGGGGTGCCTTCAGCGAGAGCTTAAGGGTATCTTTAATGCTTGTTAAAGCAGTGAATTCATGCGACAGATCGTTTCCTTTACTTGCAAAATCAATCAGTTTGGGATAATCATAAACAGTCAGGGTATGCGAACCCGCAGAAAGAACACACAGATATTTCTCATCCTCGGTCTGAGCCATTCCCCATGGATTACCAAATCCCTGTGTTGAATTGTCAATCATAATATCATTAAGAAGTTTTTCAGCACCAATATCTATAATTGCGACATTATTTGAATGAATCCACCCCTGGGCAAACGTTGTTGCCGGCAGGGTAAAGCGGCCGACTAAATGGGAAACAAATGCATATTTGCCATCTTTCGATACGCAAACACCAAACAGTGAATGAGTCCCAACTGGAAATACCGGTATAACTGCGCGTACAGTATTATTAGATGTATTAACCAGTGATACTTTTCCGGTTAGAGAAATTGTATCGATAGCTTTCTGCTCCGGTAATGAATTGGTAACCACAAGAGTGGCTCCATCAGAGGTAATAGCAGCAGCATATGGTTCCCGTACCATTTTAATCCGTGTTTTTTCAACACCACCAGGCAGATCGATTACTGAAAGATCATTTCCAAGCCAGTTGCAAGTATAAAGTGTATTGCCATCACGAGAGAGAACCGGACTGCGCGCATAATGTCCTGCAGGAATCCGTCTGGTGACTTTACCAGCCCCGATTGAAACTTCACATACCATACCCGATGGCCACCTGTCGGAAGCGCAGGTAACATACAGCATCGCCCCGTCCTTTGAAACGGCAACTCCTGTAGGTTCATTAGGCAGAAGAAACTTCTTTACAACCCGGTTTGTTGCCAGATCAAATTGCGCCACCTGTTTCATCTGTCGCATTGCCACATAGATGAATTTTTTTTCAGGATCGAGTGCAAGATCCGATGGAGTAAGGTATTTTGGGTTCTTTAAAGTTGAAAGATCACCGTTTAACGCAAGAAGTCCCGGTACAAGACTCGGTGGAATGACATCGAGTGCATTGGACTGTGCGCGCACTGATGAAAAACATACGATTGAAAACAAAAAAGTATATAAGATTTTGTTAAACACAGTTGATACCCTCCTATTTCTGGACAATAACTTTACGGGTAAGGGCAAATGTGCCATCGATGGAAACTCGTACTATATAGGCACCACTGGCGAGATTCCGTGTACTTGAAGAAAAGCTATGTTTGCCTTTGGTTAAATTTCCATGTACCAGAGATTCTATCCTCCTGCCAGCGGGGCTGATCAGTTCAACTGAAACGAACTTCGCTTCAGAGAGTGTGCAATAAAATTTAATTGCACTGCGACTGACACTAAACCTCATTGGATTCATTCCATGTTCAGATATTCCTCTTCGAACAGCGACATTATGATGTATAATCTGCGCATACCAGGCTTTATTACCATTTTTGTCCATAACAGTAATACCTGTCAAATCGCCATCGGCGTTGTACTCATACTTCTGAGTGCAGACCTTTGCCCCGTTTTGGGTAATATCATAAGTATTTTCGGTAGATTTCTTCCAGCTCAAAGGTGCACCGAATTGCGAAAGTCCGAACTGATCGACAGTTGTAAATGCAGTTGCACCTCCTGAAGGTGCATTGATATTTGTATTATAAATAGTGTTATCAAGATAATCTACAGAATGTTCTTTTTTAACACCGTTTGAAGTTGTAAAAGTTGTGCTGTACATGAAAGTACTGTCACTTGAAAAAACATTTCTTTGAATGCAGTCTCCTTTGTCATTATAATCGAATGTTATAAAAAGCAGGTGATTATCTGAAGCATCGAAGAGATCCATCCGGGTTATTGGAGATGCCCAGGTCAATGCAGCGAGTGAGAATACTGCAGCAGTGCACCGTAGAGTATCATGGAATATTTTTTTTCTCATATTGTCCTCTCCTGATAATTCATTTGCTACATATGCATGTAAGAACAGCATTCAAACAACCGTTCGAATTACTCTTTGGCAATGGTTAGCAAAGTTTATCAAATAAACATAAGATTATATACGGTTAAATATAATTTACTCTGATTGTTATTCTTCGAAAATCTGTATTAAATGTACTCCTCTGGCCAAATCAGTATATTTATTATTCAAAGAAGAAACAGCCCGTACATTTCCTTTGAAAACAAGCATACCCCGGCAATCAAAGATTGATACTAATGCATTACCACTTACATCATTTGGAATATGTATCTTTTTTCCATAGATGGTATACCATCTGGACTTTTTATGCAGAATTCTGGAATTTACTGCCTGGTTCTGTTGATATACCGGTGTGTATAAAGAATCGTTTGTAACCATAATAGTTGCCGATGCGCTTAAGCCTGCACTTGAAGCCTGACAGGTAATAGCTCCGGTCTGCCATGCCCTGGTTTTAACATAAAAAGCCATCTGCCCGCCTTCAAGAGCAGTTCTTTCTTCTCCAATAAAATCACCCGCACCACTGGCAGAAAGAAAAACACTATCGCCACGCAAATGTAAAAGCTGATCATTCTGATCAAACATAGAAACGACTACCCGTGTCATATCGCCACCGGTATATATTACATTTGTATCGGGAACAACTGTCAACTTTACGGGATTTCCGGGTGTCCTCACCACATGAGTAGCAATCTCTTTACCATTTATATACCCGATTGCTTTCAATTCTCCAGGCTTGAACGGAACACCAACCCACTGAAAACACGGATGCGGAAGATCTGTAAAGAGCTCCGGTGCTTTTTTACTTATAAGAACTCCGTCCTGATACAACGCAACCTCTTCACAATTACTGACCACAAGTATTCTGTTCGTTGATTTCGGAGTCCAGTAATTACAGATATGCACCATAGGTCCGTATTTTTGGGGGTCCCGCTGGGATTGATAAAAATATGCAGCCAGTTTCGGCAGGCGAAATATACTTGAGACACCATGAGGAGATACATATGACATCAGATTTCTTCCTACCGCTGCAGTTGTGGCATTAGCATGTGGTGAATTATAGTCGAATGCACACCATCCCACCAATCCGGCCCATTTTACCGATTTATAATTCGCATTCAGTCCTGTCGCATGTCCATATGAATTGTTTGTAATCTGAAGAATCAGTGTCGAGTCATTATCCCATGAATGGGCCTGTTGCTGAAGCGTATGACCTGCAAATTCTGTTGTAATGTATGGTAATATCAATTCCGATGCAGGCTTGTTATCATCCGGCAGTATAAAATTACGAGTCCAGATATCTTCCCAGAAATATGCAGGATCTATCGCTTTACTGAACCGTACACCATGGGTTAACCGCGTAGGATCCAGTGAACGTGCAGTTTCATTAGTTGACTTATACCAGGCATCATCCTGCGATTCGTTCACCCTGCATCCCCAGGACAAAATACATGGATGATTTCGATCTCTTATTACCATATCCACGAGGGTCTGCATCTGAATGTTTCTCCATTCAGTACCATTGTCAAGAAGCTGCCACCCGGGGATCTCTTCAAGTACCAGTAAGCCGATTTCATCGCACCGGTCTAAAAATTCCGGTGCCTGAGGATAATGCGATGTCCTCACCAGATTACAACCCAGTTCATATTTAAGAATATCTGCATCTTTTCTCTGAAGTCTTTTCGAAGCTGCCCGTCCGATATAGGGATATGTTTCATGCCGGTTAAGCCCTCTCAGCTTTAACTTTTTACCATTAAGGTAACACTGCCCGTCAATTTTACTCAATGTTAAAGAGCGAATTCCCATTCTTGTCTTGTATTCGTCAACACAACCGCCTTCATCGTGAATTTGAATATAAACAGAGTACAAATAAGGATCATCTATATCCCATAGATGCGGATTTGAAATAGCACTGGTGGTTTGATCAACTATTTTACTTCCACCTGCCGGTATTATTGCCTGCGATGAAGCTTGTGCAACCACAGTGTTAGTATTGTCTACAATACTTGTAGTAATGGTGCATGTCCTCTGAGTAGAATTTTTATTTATAACCTGTGTTTTGACCTGAACTGTTGGATTTATTGGAGCGGTTTGGGAGGGGTTTTGTGTTGATACGAAAGTCCAATCGACATACACCGGATCCGTTATTATCATGGTAACCGGCCTTACAATTCCACCAAAAACCATAAAATCCATATTTAATCTCGAACTAACCTCTGGTGGAATTTCGATATGCCGTTTTGAATCAACTTTAACGGCAATAACATTGTCCTGTCCGAATTTTATCTTCTCGGTAATATCTAATGTAAACGGAGTGTATGCTCCTTTATGAGGAGTGCCAACCATCGAACCATTGACATAAACCGTCGCAACGGTTGCAACAGCCTGAAACTCAAGTAAAAATCTCCGGTTGTTGTAGGAAACCGGAGCCGTAAAATGCCTTCGATACCATGTAATTATCCTGAAGGATGCGGTATCAAGATATGCATGTTTTGTGATAACATTCGAGTGCGGAAGACAAACAGCAGTCCAGTTTGCATCATTAAAAGCAGTACCACCAGAAAAGCTGGCATTGTCACTTTTATTAAACAACCATCCCGTATCCAGAGGAATATTGATCCGGTTGGATTTTTGTGGAATATATGTACCAGCGTAAGTGCCGGTAATGCAACAGAAGAAAAATGCAATTAACCAGTCTTTTCTCTGTTTGAACATCTGCTGGATTCCTTACCGTTGATTCAATGTACGCTTAGAACCACTAAATTCCACTGCCAGAATTGGAATTTTCAATACACTCATAATCTACGACAAAAATGTAACATTTACCATTTGAATCTTATTAACCTAAAATCCGCAGTTAAGAGCCTGCCCTCGCACGTCCCGATTGGAAATGATCGGGTTGGAAGGTGGGCTGTCGGATAACGCCCCTCCGCTCCAGCCTTGGAAATCATGTTAAAAATAATAGAAACTACCCGGGCTGGTAAAACCCTAATAGTAACTAATTTGATCTTCTGCCCGCAATTCCAGAAGTCAGGATACTATTTTTTCAGGATATTTTGAAGTCTATAGACGCTATTCCACTGTCGGGCGCCATACCCTGGAGCCAGATTATCAGATACTCCAAAGATAACTCTTCCAGTGAGATCTGTCATCCTGATCTGATCTGTTTTCTGAATTGCAAACTGTGCCGGATTTTTATTCAGGTAAACATTGTGGCTGATTGAAACCGGAGGTGTCAGAGTTGCCAGTATTCCATTTACATCAGAATGTAGAAATTTAGTATCGATACTATCAAGCACCAGTGCACCATGCAGCGATGAAACAATATTGGGATCCTGTTTCCAGTATGAAACTACTTTAGTCAATCCGCTGTCAATTTCTATGAGTTGAAACCCCTTTCCTCCGTTACCGGGCCCATGCCCTTCCCAGTTTGAAACCACAACGTTGCCGTTTTTAAGAATCTGAAAACCGGCAAAAAAATTAGGTTGAGCCTGATTCCAGAAACTGCTATTGCTGTTGATATCATTCTGTGTCGGAAATTTTTTAATAACTTTTCCATCTTTGCCGGCAAGTACCATCTGTTTACCATAACCGGTGGAGATCATCGTATTGCCATTTGGCAACCTGAGAGCCATATAGGGTTCACCACCAGCCTGAGTCTCCCATTTTATAGCACCGGTCGAATCACATTCGTACATGGTACCTGCAACTTTTCCGCCGACAAGAAATGTGCCTGCAGCAGTTGGACGTACAATACGAATACTGGCATTGAGAGCGAAATTAATCTTCCTAATCTGCTTACCCGTACTATCCACCTCTTTTACAAAAGCAGGATTACCATCAGTACCAACAAAAGTTCTTTTTTCTGTAAGCCTGAAAGCAGATTGAACAGTTCCACCAGTAGTTATCTTTTTAATTAATGCCCCAGTCTTTACATTATATTCGGCATAACCATCTCCGACACTAATCATGAGACGATCATCACCGATAATCTGCAGGTCCCGGTTTGCAGTTGAAGCAGACCATTTTTCCGAAGGATTTGCAAGGTTTATATAATGCACCTTACTATTACCCTCATCGGCTAAAATGACTTTATATTTCATAAGCGGTGGCAACTGGGCATGGGCATTCTGCCAGCATAAAAGAGCTGCCGGCAGAATAATAAGTGATATCAGTTTTTTGCGTCCTGCCATTATCCCACCGTTTATCTGGAACCTGTCATTGCTACTGACTGCATATACTTTTTACCATCAATTTCAATCCGTACAACAAACAAGCCTGAAGACTGCGATGTTACCGGCATAACAAAATGAAATTCACCGCTTCCATTCGTCGAAGAGATTCTCTGTCCACTGACATTAAAAATCTCTACACGATATGAATTTCTGCTGATTCCATCTACTTGTAAACCCGTGCGTAGATTTTGTATCGAATAAGGTGCTTTTACAGCAGAAATTGTTGCCACTTCCTGGTGCACCTGAGTCGATGCAGGTTTAAGGTAGTACAGCAGGTCTTTGATATCATTTTCGGCCTCATCAACAAAGCGAAGAGAAAGATAACCTTCACCACCGGTATTGGTATGTTTAATAATGAATGAGTTTGCACCGGAAGGCATTGTAATTGCCGGGGAGAAGCGTTCTTTTGTAGAGTAAGCTCTATCTGATAACACCCTCTGCCCGTTCATCCATACTGCTACATGATCATCCTGTAGATAACCGATTTTAAAGGAACGTTCCTTCGGACTCACAAGAGTTATTGCAGAATAACTTGCCAGGTTACTCCCGCAATCGGTAAACCATTTTCCACCAGAATTTGTTTTTTCTACCCATTTAAAGGATGCTCCGTTTACCTGAATCTGTTCATCGGGAAGAGGAGCAATCTTACCGGTCCCTACATATTTGCTCTCAATTGAAGCAGTATCAGAAGCCTTCATGCAGGTTAACTGAGTTGTACTCTGCAGGCAGAGCAGGTTGGTCAGGTTACCAGCAGGAAGCGGCATACCCGGTTGTGAAGAGACAGATACGGTGGCAGTAAATTTCATCTGCTGGCCACCAATATTGGCAGTCGCTGTAACGGTATAGGGACCTCCCTCACTGTTTTCCGCTGTAAAGACACCGGTAGAACTTATCGTACCACCACCACTTACAGCCCAGGTAAAGGTTGGTTGCTTTTCAACTTTCTGATTTAACATATCAACGGCTGTTGCGATGAACTGTGTAACACTGCCCGGTTTTACATAAACAAATCCGGGAGTAATATAGGCATCTGAGGGATCATTGGTTGATCGAGGGTCTTCCAGACCAATCGGATTTTTCGGGTCAACATCTATAGTCGGCCAAACCAGTGTGCCACGTCTTTGAGCCGCAGTATCTGCTTCTGATCCAAATTCGTTGCTGTTCAGATCCAACCAGAGTGTTACACGATGAATTTCATCTTTGGTAAGCGACACATTGTGATGTGAAGAATTTAAATATTTATAGAGCTTGGAACGTCTGGCACCAAATTTACCGGGAATTGTGCGGGAACCCCCGACCTCACCAACAGAGATATTACCGTTAGTGTAAGGCCATCCACCATCACAAAAATGGAATATATATGGTTTCAAACTGTTATAACTCATGTTCGGGCCTTTACCCTGCTGCTTATGACAGGACACACACTTTGCATCGAACACCGGTTTTGCTGTCCGATAGTAGCTCGTTGGCAGAGCTTCCATGAATTCCGGTTTCAGTTTGGAAGGTTCACGCTTCAACGCAAGAGGGTTCGTAATCGGAGCTGCCTTCCACTTATCTTCATGACAACCAACACAACTGAGATGTTCACCTTTATGCACATAAGTAAGAGAGCGCATCGATTGAACAGCCATATAGTTTGAATCCAATACCTGAAACATAAGACAGCGATTAACCGGTGCCTCAAAATAGGCAGAACCATCCGATTCAACCGGTACGACACCAAGTGCCATACGTGCAACCGATTCAGAAGCGGCACCCATCGGAGGGTCGTTTATCCAGTCGTTTACCTTAGGTATAAGCTGTATCACTCTGAGCCACTTGATTACAGTTCCCTGAGGGAACGCTATATCAGAATTATACACATTCATCACGCTGATAACTGCCGGATCATGGGGAATCTTTTCCCGTTCGCCATCAAAGGTTTTCACTGCAATATCAGGCGGTGTTTCCCGTGGTTTAAGCGGTATTGGATCAAGTAATTTGAAATTTCCAATATTTGCAACAGGTGTAGCCGATTTCGGGCAAACGGTTATGCGGTTTCCAGATTTGTCAAGGAACACGATATCACCATTGTAACTGGCCAGAAAGTATTCTTCGGAGAGCGGCCAGCAGGTTGCCCATGGTCCCGCTTTATCTTCCCAGGTAGTTCTATTTGTTGTTATTCCCTTAATCTGGGCCATTTTCCCATCATCTCTGATCCCATATTGATCAAAGATAATAAGTTCACCAAAAGACTGCGTATGATGTCCGGTTGCAGTAGCAACATATTTTCTTGAATTCGGTATGGCGCGTATATCCACCTCAGCCCAAGGTCTTAAGTTCCTGCCGTCCGGCCATTTGCCATTGATTTTACCCACTCCCGGAATTGATGTACTTACATCCTCCATTGTCGAAACCGAAAGCGGATAATTTCCATGCCATGATCTTGGATCACGGCCATCAGGAAAACACACCCAGGGATGGTGAGCTATACAATCATCGCGATCGACATAATCCCAACGGGAATAGATAATCATACCATCGTTATCTACACTGGGGTTCCACTCATTGGTTTCATGATAGGAAAGGGCAATAATATCACTTCCATCTGCATTCATGGAAAAGAGAGTATATGTTGGTACTCTCCTTTGATGACAGCGCCCCACACCACCTCTGCGTTCAGAGATGAAAACTATTCTACCATTAGGGAGAAAACAGGGATCGAAGTCGTTAAATTTACCATCAGTAAGTTGTACCAATCCGGTACCATCGGTATTTACCTTGAAAATGTGAAAACACTGGTCAATATCCCATGACCGGACATAACTCGAAGAACCTGGTTTCCATGCAAACAGTATAGTTTTTCCATCATAGGAGAGATCTGGAGATACAAAGGAACCTCCGGAAAGTTTTCTGCCGGCATAGCGACCATTCTGTACTGTAGAATTTGCGAGGATATCGATTACTTTCCTGTTGTTGTTTTTAAAACCGGTAACTTTATAAATGCTTCCTCCCGGCGATGCAAAACAACCGAAAAACTGGTCACAGAGATGCTCCTCAGAGGGACGAGCCCCACGAGCTACGCAAATAATTGTGTCGAAATCCAGAAGCGGATTGGAAAACGACAGTTGAGCATACAACGGTATCGCGATACCCGCTGTCAGCAACATTACGAAAACAGTAAACAGTTTCCGTATCGATGAGTACACCATAACCATCCTCCTCAATCTCCTTTAACGTTTAAACCGGTAATCTCGGTGAGACCGGTGCTTCCGGTTTGTACGTATTCTCTAATTATACCGCAAAATCCTGTTCAAATCCAATCTTATCGGTATCACCTATTATCGTTAACCATGTAATATATCAACA
>Ga0180028_1192697_pt1 | contig 12527 bp, 7 predicted proteins | sample BioARNtimezero_FD_135970 | JGI IMG/M metagenome (GOLD analysis project Ga0180028, IMG submission 135970) | Anaerobic biogas reactor microbial communites from Seattle, Washington, USA - Biogas_R1-A RNA time zero (Metagenome Metatranscriptome) | ecosystem: Engineered > Bioreactor > Anaerobic >...
CTTTAAACATTAATTAGCTTTCTGTAAATCAGATAAAACGGTCAGATAACTTGAGAATTACCGGTCAGATAACTGATAACAGGCATGAAAGATATCTCAATAGATTATTCAAAAGAGATGGACTTCAGTTACATTCACTCTGAACTTGCTAAAACAGGCGTAACACTTTGCCTGCTCTACAGTATTAAATACTTCAGAATTACAAAATTTCTGGAAGCCATGAATGCTGAACAAGCAGTAGGAATTTATCTTAAATCAATAGACAAGATGAGTAAAGCACAACTTTTTTGTTCGATGAACTTGGTCTGGATGTCATTACTAGAAACCAGAGAAATCATTTTCTGGAAATGATTGAGGAAAGATATATGCTTACTTCAACAATTATAACTAGTCAGCTATCACTGGACCAGTTGTATGCAGTTTTTGGAGATTCGACATCGGCGGATGCAATTTGCGACCGCCTGTTTCATAATGTCTATAAATTAGAATTGGAAGGGAACCTATGAGAAAAAGTAGCACCTGATCCGGCACCTGATTTATAATTTAGCTAACGCGTCACATCTCTCTGAAACAGGGGTGCCGAATAGACCGGAATACACAATAACCGCTAACTTTTATTTTTATGGAACAAAAGAGGGCGTCAAAAGAGGTAATATTAAGGCTGTATCATATGGGTTCCATCGTACTCGTATCAACAATTCGACTATTTTATTTGATGCACCAGATAATAATAGATAAGCCTGGAAGGCTTTATTGCTCCTTTTCTTCATGTTTAAAGTAGTAATTCAATGTTTATATGGTTTGAAATCGACGAAAATAGTTAAAAAGTGTAAGATGAAGATGGAATGATTGGAGAGATTGTATTAATTCAGAAGGAAAGTGCTTGTTTTAAGATGTACAACACAATTATAGGTATGTTTAGGTAAATAATAGAAGTTTCAATGTATTCAGGAGATAGAAAATGTCTTCAAACTGTTCTTATGATATTGAAGAATTCGCAATCGATCAAGAGCGTGAGATAATGAGACTAAATGCTCAACTTGATCTTTTCTGGGAGCAGGAGCATGCGTTATATAAAAAACTGGGATTAGCAGATGGTATGAGTGTACTAGATTGTGGTTGTGGACCTGGCTATTTGCTTGAGAAACTGCATAACTGTTATCCAACTATGAATTGTTGCGGAGTTGAGATCTCGGATAGATTATTTGATGTAGCACAGAATGAAATACGGTTAAAAAAGTTAGAAAGATGTAAAATCTATCGGCAATCAGTAACAGCTCTTGATTTACCCTCCGATTCATTTGATTTTGTGATAGTGCGACTTGTATTGGAGCATCTTCCTGATCCGCTTGTAGCTATGCGCGAGGTTTTTCGTGTATTAAAAGATGGAGGGCGCGCTGTATTTATTGATAATGACTTTGATTTTCATGTACGCACCTTTCCTGATGTTCCAGAGCTTGCAGACCTGTATAAAGGTTACTGTGATGCCAGAATACAGGAAGGTGGTAATCCGCGAATAGGTAGGGAGCTAACAAGATTTCTGGAACAATCCGGTTATGCTGATATCTCAGTGAATACAATTACTGCTCACAATGCAATTACTGGAGATGAGGCATTTCATAATTCAGAGGGTTCTGGTATTGCTTTACAGTTGGTCCGTAAAGGTTTCCTGTCAAATGTTATATATGATCGGCTTGCTGTTAACTGGAGTACAATGCTGAAAACACCTGGGCATTCGATTATTCGACTGCTTTTTGTAGGGAGTGGTATCAAAAATATAAAAGTGATTGGAAATACCGAAGGTGCAAGTATCCCTGTGCAACTAAAAGATTCTGGAGTTACAATTGCAGCCGGTAAACACACACTTGTTGATCATGTATCAAAAGGAACTATTGTAAATGGTCTTATTCAGGCATTTGCTGAAGTAATGGAAATTTCACCCGATATTGTTTCTCCAGATATTGCACTTGGTGATATTGGAATGGATTCAGTAGCTTCTGTAATGCTTCGAAACCAAATAGAAAACGAAATACAGATCAATCTGCCTTCTCTTGATTTCTTAAATGATCATTCAATCTATGATATCGCTGATTTCATAAAAGAACGAATCAATTCTAATAATCCGCAAAAAAACAGAAAAGACAGTATCAATACTGAATTTGAAGAGGGCGTAATATGAATTTGCGAGATGTCGTATCTGTTATAGCGGCAAAAAAAATATGGTTGTGGAATAAAGATGGGGCATTATGCTTTGCCACAATTAAAGGTGCCATGGATTCAGATACACGAAACATGATAAGTGAATATCGTAATTCGCTCCTTGAAATTGTCAGTAAATATTCACCAAGTCGTTGTCTTGTTGCGCCTGCGACAATTAACCAATCCTCATTGGCATTTATCCAAAAACTCACTCCAGATACAGCAGCCTATAATGTTGCTGTTAGTTTTCGTCTCTCTGTCCCTTTTGTACTATCTGCGTTTGAATCAGCATGCGAAAATCTTTATCGCCACCATATGCAGTTTAGAGCATCATTCCTTAATGTTCATGATGATAAAAATAATGATCACATAGTATGTCAAATAGTAAAAGATTTCTTGCCTGCTGATATAAAGGTTGTTGAATGCACAACTGGAAGTGATGAGATATTACGAGATACGGTAATATCTGAATATAAACGACAATTTGACCTGGAAACAGGACCATTGATTCGCTGGACAGTATTCAATGCAGCGAGCATATCACCTGTTGTCCTGATAACAATACACCATAGCATCATAGATGCCTGGTCTATCAGAATAATGGTAAAAGAGTTTTTTGCAGAATACAGCAAAAGGTTGTCAAAACCGGGATCGGAAGAAAGTGGGTTTATTGACCAATCATCTGGATATATCGATTTTGCACTATATCAGCAGGAACGGCTAAAAAATGGAAGTTTTAATGAGCATTTACGGTTTTTCAAAGAGGGCTTGAATGGTTGTATTCAATCATTAAATTTAAAAACTGATTTTCCGCGACCTGAATTTGCAGAATTGCGTGGAGAGAGTATCTCTTTTATTATTCCGGCAGATCTTTACAGTAAAACAGTGGCTGTGGCACAAACGATTGACGTAACGATTAACACCGTTCTGCTTACGGCATTTATGATGCTGCTTTATTCTGAAACGGGCCAGCAACGATTTACAGTAGGAATGCCGGTGTCGAATAGGACTCTCGCATCTTTTCATAATATTATCGGTTACTTTATAAATACAATTGTAATACCATTTCGCATTGATGGAGTAATAACTTATGGCGAATTGGTGAAAGCTGTCCATGCTTTTACAACTGAATCCATGAAATATCAGGATCTACCTTTTCCTTGTTTGGTCGAGCATCTGAATCCACAAAGGGATACCTCAAGAGCACCGATTTTTCAGGTATTATTCAATTTTCTTTCACGTTCATTGCTTGGAACATCATCTGATTTTTTATATGAAGGGTTTGTGAACGATAACACCAGCAAAATTGAGGGTATTGAATTCAGGCCGTTTCCTATTCCTCAGCAGGAGGGTCAGTATGATCTTACTCTTGAGATTATTGAACGAAAAGGTTATGCCTGTGGACAAATGAAGTATTCAACTGCATTGTTTTTAAAAGAAAGAATTGAGAAGTACGTGCAGAAATACTTGAAAATACTTCATTCTATTTCAGACAATATATCTGAACCTTTGGTAAAAATGATTTCGTCCTGCGTTGAGGAAAAGAACAGAATCGTTGTTGCTGCGAGCTTTACTGCTAATACTCTTGCTGAAAGTCTTGATTTCTGGTGTGACCGATTAAAATCCGTTTACTCCATTGAATTTGCTGATTACGGCCAGGTTTTACAGCAATTACTGAACCCGGCATCACTATTTAGACAGAACAATACTGGCTTCAATGTCATTTTACTGAGGTTGGATGATCTGTTTTATGCTGGTTCATCTTGTGACCGGCTTACTGGCAGTGAATTGAATCTGTATGATTATTTATTGGAAAGATGCAATGATATTTTTGATGCATTATCGGTTGCTGCTGCTTCTCATAATGCAAAATACATAGTATTGTTTTGCCCTTCTGCTCCTTCAATCATGAACAATCCCGAAAATGCTGAATGCATAAATAAAATCCAGTCCCATTTTACTGAACTGTTCAACGGGATTTCAGGCGTTTATGCTTCTGACACTAAAAGAATATTTTCATTGTATCCATACCAGGAATACCATGATCCTGTACGGCTGGAGCACGGACACATACCATATACTCAGGGATTTTTTACAATTATCTCCACAATGATAATTCGTTCCATACTTGTGATGAAGCATAAACCGATAAAGGTGATTGCTGTTGACTGTGATAATACTCTTTGGAATGGTGTTGCAGCTGAAGACGGATCTTCCGGAGTTTCGGTTGATGCTGAATACCAGAAATTTCATAGATTTCTGATACAGCAGCAGGCTGCAGGACGTCTCATTGTGCTTGTCAGCAAAAACCGGCAGGAGGATATTGAAGATGTTTTTGATAAGAACGAATCAATGATATTGTCAATGGAAAATATCTGTTCAAAAAGAATAAACTGGCAGACTAAATCCGAGAACATTTGTTCTCTTGCAGAAGAGATCAATGTCGGGCTGGATTCTTTTATGTTTATAGATGACAATCCGGTTGAATGTGCTGAAGTTTCAGCAGCGCTTCCACAGGTGAATGTAGTGCAGTTTCCTAAAAATCCAGATAACATAGATGCATTTCTTAATTCGCTCTGGATTCTTGATATTTTAAAAACTACAGATGAGGATCGCAAACGTGCGGAATTTTACAAGATTGAAAAGCAACGCACTCTCATCCGGTCTCATTCCCGGTCTTTTGAAGACTTTCTTCGCAAACTCGATCTTGAAGTATCATTTGAAAGTTTGAACGAAAATAATGGTGAGCGCCTTTCACAGCTAACCTATCGGACAAACCAGTTTAATTTTACCGGCCTGAAGCATTCATATCAAGAACTTTGTAAATTGCAAAATGATGGCAACAACATCCTGGCTGTTTCGGTAAAAGACCGTTTCGGAGATTACGGGATTGTAGGAATGATGATCTTTCGTATCAAAAATGAACTGATTATTGTAGAAAATTATCTTCTTTCCTGCAGGGTTCTGGGGCGCGGAGTTGAACATAGAATGGTAAGAGAACTGGCTAAAATTGCATCAGAAAATGGTTCATCCAAATTACATTTCAATTTCATTGAACTGGAACGAAACCGGCCTGCACTTGAATTTTTAAGTTATGTTCGGCGACAATGCAATTCGAAAAAAGACAATGTTGATACGGACTTTGATGCTAAAGATGCTGCTGAATTGTCTGCTATTGCCGATTTGAATAATTTGTCAGATGCTTACGGAAAAACTGCAAAAAGATCGGCAGATGCAGTTCAAAAGGTTGCTGATGATATTCAGACGGAAAAAAGTTTTCATGAAGATATATGTGCTAATTTGGCAACTGTTGAGATGATTATTAATGAAGCAGAACGGTTTTTCCAGAGAAAATATGGGAAACCTGAGGAAAATGCTCCGGAAAAAGCGGGGCAAGATTATACTGAGAATGAGAAAAAAGTGCTGCTTATATGGAGAAAGATTCTTCACAAAGATAATATTGGCAGCAATGATAACTTTTTTGATGTGGGAGGCAGCTCTCTGCAGTTGCCGGAATTGCTTGCTGAGCTGAAAAAGGAAACGGGTACTGATTTAAATCTGATCGACCTTTTTAGATACACCACTATCAGCAGTCAGGCAAAAGTTCTGGATAATAATACTATGTCAGTTTCAACAGTAAATCCTGTTACCAGTTCGGTCGATACGAAAAGTGCTCTTTTTCAGCAGCGTAACCGGATGCTTGCTGCAAGAAGGAAACAAAGGTAGGTAAATATGGAAAACCAATCATATCTTTCAAACAGCGTGGCAATAATCGGGATGTCCTGTCGTTTTCCAGGAGCATCAACAATCGATGAACTCTGGTATAATTTGGAGAATGGGATAGACTGCTGCAAGGAATTATCGAAGGAAGAATGTGAAAAATCTGGTCAACCAGAAAATATCGTTAATAATCCAGCTTTTATCCGACGAGCGGCCATTTTGGAAAAGCCAGATTGGTTTGATGCCAGTTTTTTTAATTATTCACCACAGGAAGCTCGACTTTCAGATCCCCAACACCGGATATTTCTTGAGTGTTGCTGGGAAGCTATGGAACACGCTGGTTGTGAGCCTGGTGAAAGTAGCATAAATACTGGCGTTTATTGTGGCTGCGGCCTCAACAATTATCTTTTGAAATATATTTCAAACAAAGGGAAAAACATTGAATCCCTTCTCGATTTTCAGACAATAATTTTAAATGATAAAGATTATCTTGCATCGCATGTTAGCTATAAAATGGGTTTGACCGGTCCGGCAATTACTATGCAGTCAGCATGTTCATCTTCACTGGTGGCAGTTGCATCCGCCTGTTCATCATTGCTAACAGGGCAGTGTGATCTTGCACTTGCAGGTGGTGTATCATTACAATGGCCGCGTGGAAGAGGATATCTTTATAAAGAAGGTGAAATATTTTCAGCAGACGGTGTAGTCAGGACTTTTGACCGGAGTGCAAATGGCACTATACTGGGTGAAGGGGCCGGTGTTGTGCTTCTAAAACGTGCTGAAGATGCAATTGCAGACAGAGATTTTATCTGGGCTATTATCAGGGGTTGTGCTGTTAATAATGATGGCAATGCAAAAACCGGATACACTGCTCCAAGTATCAAAGGTCAATCTTCGGTTATTGAACTTGCTCAATTACTATCAGATGTTAATGCAGATCAAATTTCCTATGTGGAAACACATGGTACAGGTACACATCTTGGAGACCCTATAGAAGTGGCAGGGTTAACAGAAGCGTTTGGCAGGTCAACAGAGAAAAAACAGTTCTGTGCACTTGGTTCACTGAAAACGCAGATTGGGCATCTTGATGTTGCTGCGGGGATCGCCGGGTTAATCAAGGTTGCACTTATGCTTCATTATAAGAAACTCATACCTGTACTTCATTTTTCGGAACCAAATCCGGAACTCAGAATTGAAAAAACACCATTCTATATATGTGATAAATTAATGGAATGGAATCCTGAATGTGGAACTCGGTTTGCCGGAATCAGCTCTTTTGGAATCGGTGGGACAAATGCGCATGCAATTTTACAGGAGGCACCCCGAAGAGTCCCATCCAATATAAAACATTCATGGTATATTTTGCCATTTTCCGCAAAAACAGAGTCTTCTCTTCATTTAATGCTAACCAGAATGGTGAATCATTTCCAGAATCATCCTGATTGTGAAATTGCAGATGCTGCATATACTTTGCAAACAGGACGCAACCAGTTTTCAAATCGTGCTGCAGTTATTGTTAAAGATCAGCAAAGTTTTGCTGAAGCAGTAAGTACTCAAGACACATATTTAAAAGTTCTGGGGAAAACAGATAAGACTTCTCGTCCTGTTGCGTTTCTTTTTCCAGGTCAGGGAGCTCAATATAATGGGATGGCGCTGAAACTATACAGTGATATTCCATTATTCAGGCAGTCGATAGATGAATGCCTGGTACAATTTAAAAAGTACATGGATAACGATAAATATCAAAAAGTCAAAAATTCCATATTGTCTCCGGAAAGCGATGATTCCATTAATGATACAGAAATAGCGCAACCAGCGATATTTATGGTGGAGTATTCGCTTGCCAAGTTGTGGATATCGTGGGGAGTACAACCGGTAGCGTTTATTGGACACAGCCTGGGTGAAATTACAGCAGCAATGTTTTCGGGTGTTCTTTCTTTACCGGATGCCTGTTACCTGGTTGTAGCACGGGGGCGGCTCATGCAATCAACTCCGTCTGGTTCAATGACAGTTGTATTGGCTGAGGAAAAAAAAGTTACCGAATTGATTGGAAATGATATTGATATATCTGTGATAAATGCACCTTCTGTGACGGTGGTTTCAGGTGAACCGGGGAAAATCGAAAAATTCGAAAGTATTGCAGCCTCACATGGAATCGAATGCCGCCGCTTACATACAAATCGAGCATTTCATTCCCGTTTAATGGATGGGGTTCTTGAATCCTTTGATTCTGTTGTAAAACAAATCAAATTAAGTGCTCCTAAATTGCCATGCATTTCAAATGTTACTGGAACCTGGATGACAGCAGAAGAAGCTGTAAGTCCTTCATACTGGACAAACCATATTCGTATGCCGGTTAAATTTTCAGCAGGTCTTACTACGCTTGCGAATCATAAACCATACATTTTTCTTGAAGTAGGCCCAGGTAATACTCTGGTAACTCTTTTAAAACAACATCAATGGGATAATAGTAAAGATGTCTTGTCAGCGGTTTCATTGCGTCATCCTAAACAGACAATTGATGACACTGCGTTTCTTTTCAAAAACTTGAGTCAGCTATGGATTTATGGTGTGAACATAGATTGGTCGGGTTTTCATGCTGGGGAAACACTCTCAAGAGTCCCCCTTCCCACTTATCCCTTTGAGCGACAACAGTATAACATTTTGAGTGATGATCATGAAAAAACTAATAAAAAGAAAAATAATAAAAGAAAACAGTTATTTCCGTTAAATATCATCGGTAAAAATGGATTAAAAGCAGAGAAAAAACTGAAAACAGTTGAGGAACGTCTGGCTGATATTTGGAAGGAGCTACTGGGAGTTGATTCAGTAAGTTATGATGCATCTTTCTTTGATCTTGGGGGGCACTCTCTTCTTGCAGCGCACCTGTTTGAGCGAATCAAGATTGAATTTGAAAAGAATCTTCCTTTATCTGTTCTCATTAAATCACCAACGATTTCTGGTATAACCAAATATCTTTGTGATGAGAGAGATTCAAATGTTTCCTGGTCTTCACTTGTACCAATTAAGAAAAACGGCGGAAAGCCGCCACTTTATCTTGTTCATGGTGCAGAGGGGAATGTTCTATTGTATCGCCCACTCTCCAGGTACCTTGATACTGATCAACCTCTGTATGGCTTACAGGCACAGGGGTTGGACGGAAGTGGGGAATTTATCGAACATATTGAAATTATGGCTGAAAAGTACATGAAAGAAATAGTCGCCCAGCAACCTGAAGGTCCCTATTACATCGGCGGATATTGCATGGGAGGAGTAGTCGCTTTTGAGATTGGAAGACAGTTGGAATCCGCTGGTCACAAAGTGGGCCTGGTATTACTCCTTGAATCCTATAATGCACATGGAATCAACATGTCTGAAAAAATGCATAACAGGCTTGCAGGTTATCATGCATTTCAGAATATATTATACCACAGTGGTAATTTAATTTCTTCTTATAAACACGGTAATAGTGAATTTATTAGAGAAAAAGCTGCAATAGCAAAATTCAGATTGGCAGCTACCATGAAACGTATTACAACTCAGACAAAAAATATTTTTCATCGTGCTTCAGAGAAAGTACCTGTATATAAAGCTTTAAGTAAAGTCAATGATCATGCCTACTTTCTTTATTCTCCTCGAATTTGCAGTTTTGATATTGCTGTCTTTCGACCCCAAAGACAATTCACCGGATATAATGACCATTATGCCGGCTGGAAAAACTGGACAACCGGCTCGATTGACGTAAGTGTAATACCAGTCTTGCCCAGGGGTATGCTTGTTGAACCTTTTGTCAAATTGCTTGCCGCTGAAGTAAATAAGTGTCTGAAAAAAGCTTCAGAGAAATGAGTAAGGGACTAATTACCGCTGCCTGCCCCCTAAATCCCATAGCCACCTGACCCCCAAAGGGGGACTTTGGGAATGCATAGAGTAGCAGTTACATCATGAGATCTTAAAGTCCCCCTTCGGGGGATTAGGGCATAGCCGTAAGGTTAAGATTTGTAACACATTGAATTGAAAGGATTAACACTTTTAGAAATAGATAAGGTAGCAACCGCTACCGGAGGAGGGAGGGTCACTTGTTTCTCCTATGTTAAGGCCCGTGTCTGGGGCCGAGGATTTTTATAACCTGATTAAAATATAAGCTATTAGAAAATGCATCTGATAAGTTTTATTTGTCCTCCTTCTGAAACAAGTGAAGTTAGACAAAGAAACTATTCGCAATGAAGCAAAGGCAATTAATTTTGAATGGCAGAGTTTTTTTACACCAGGCGAGCTGGATCGACTAGCTCGTGAAACTGGATTCTGTAAGCGAAATGGTAATAAAACGAAGATTTCCGGAGCAACTTTTTTTGATTTAATTGTCATGAACCGTGATATACTTAGCGATCAAAGTCTTAATGATCTTCGTGATGAATTGTTGAGGAAAAAAGGAATTAGAATGGCAGCACAGAGCATGAATGAGCGCTTCAACGATGCATCTGTTACTTTTTTCAAGACTGTGCTTAAAAGGATTATATGCAAGCAAGTTGATTCGAAAATTATAGAACACAAATTACCATTTAAAAGAATACTGATTAAGGATTCTACATGTTTTCAGATTTCCGATGCGCTTGCAGAAACTTATCCTGGAAGTGGTGGTACAGGATCTAAGGCATCGCTGCGTATCCAGTTTGAATTTGATCTGTTGTATAGTACAGTCACAGATCTGTCTTTGACCGCATTTAATGTGCAGGATTCAACTGATTCTAAGATGACCCTGGACAATATTGCAGAAGGTGATCTTATAGTTCGCGATCTTGGTTATATGTACAAGGATGTTTTTGAAGGTATAGCCCAAAGGAAAGCTGCATTTCTTTGCCGATTAGGGCATAACACAATAGTTTATGATGAAAAATCAAAGAAAATTGAATTTAAAGAAATCTTGGAGTATATGAGAAAATGCAGAATTTCAAAGCTGGAGAAGAAAATTTATCTTGCAGATAGCGATTTACCTTTACGCCTTTTTATATACTTACTTCCAGAAGATGTAGTGGAGAAACGGTTACGAGAAAAGAACGAAGAAGCGAAACGAAAGTGTAGAAAATTGCCTTCAGAAGAATATAAGATTCGACAACATTTTAATCTCATCATAACTAATGTTCAAAGCGATGCTATCATTATGGATACTGCATATGAAATATATCGTCTTAGGTGGCAATTAGAGCTGATCTTTAAAACGTGGAAATCCAGAGTTAATGTCAAATGTTGTGTATGCAGCATATCCGAGTCATATTATTTAAGCTGCTACTTGTAATTCTCCATTAATGAATTTATGCCCAGTCATCACAAATTCGATCATATTACTTCCCCTTAACTTTTGCCATCTTTTCGAGGCTTGTTCAATAAGCTTATAGACCATCAAAAGTGTAGTAGTCTCTGTTCCATGTCCCCTGGTTTTATCACTACGTAATCTTACTGTAGCAAATGCTGATTCAATAGGATTTGTGCTTCTTATATGCTGCCAGTGAATGGCTGGGAAGTCGTAAAAGCTCAAAAGTGATTCACGATCTTTAACCAGACATTCTACTGCCTTGGGGTATTTATTTTGATAATTTCTGACAAAAGTATCAAAGGCCTTATTGGCTCTTTCCTTTGTGTCTGCATTGTATATCTCATGAAGATCTCTTTTTACCTGTTTCTGAAGGTGTTTGGGTAGTTTATCAAGCACATTGGCTGTCTTATGCACCCAACAACGCTGCTCTTTACATTCGGGGTATACCTCCCGAAGTGCTTTCCAAAACCCAAGTGCTCCATCACCTATTGCAAGACGAAATGATCGTAACCCTCGTTGCTTCAACTGCCGCAATAAGCTGCTCCATGATTCTGCACTCTCTCTATATCCGCTCTCTACAGCAATAATCTCCTTTTTTCCTTTTCGGGGGGCTCCAATTACTACAAGCACACATAACCGGTTATCTCCAAATCTTACATTGAAGTGTATCCCGTCAACCCATATATAACAATACTCTTTTTTGCTAAGATCACGTCTTCTCCACTGTTCGTACTGCTGTTGCCAATTTGCTTTTAATCGGGTAATATTAGCTGAAGATAAACCGCTTACCTCATCCCCCAAAAGCTTTGATAAGGCTGGATAGATGTCACCATTGGATAAACCCCGTAAATATAGCAATGGGACCACCTCATCAACTTTGGGACTTCTACGCATGTAAGGCGGCAGTATAATGCTGTTAAAGTTCTCTCCACCATCTCTGCTACGAGTCCTTGGAACCGATACTGTAATAGTTCCACTGCCAACAGTGATATTTCGTGGTTTATGAGTACCATTACGAACAACTGCTGCTCTGCCATCTTCAAGTTTGCGATGTTGCATGGCTTCCAAAAATGACTCTATTTCTGCTTCAAGAGCTAAACGAAGCATCTGTTGAGCACCAAGACGAGCAATCTCATCAAGTGAAAGTATTTCATGCTTTTCGGTGTCAAAGAACGTATTTTCCCTCATGGCGTATCCTCCATTCTAAATGGTGAGTATTTTTGTGTTTGCAAAACTTAAAATACTCGGATACGCCACTTCTTCAAATTATCTCATACACAACTTTTGAAAATAACTC
>Ga0180028_1041975_pt1 | contig 12329 bp, 9 predicted proteins | sample BioARNtimezero_FD_135970 | JGI IMG/M metagenome (GOLD analysis project Ga0180028, IMG submission 135970) | Anaerobic biogas reactor microbial communites from Seattle, Washington, USA - Biogas_R1-A RNA time zero (Metagenome Metatranscriptome) | ecosystem: Engineered > Bioreactor > Anaerobic >...
CTCTAATGGTAGAGCGTCGGTCTCCAAAACCGAATGTTGCGAGTTCGAGTCTTGCCTGGCCTGTATATTGTGCTGCCTGTTCTTTTGATGTTCAGTGCAGCATTTTTTTAGATTATTAAGTTGAAAAGGCGAGGTTCATGATGGGAAAAGTTACAAATTTCTTAAAAGAAAGTATTGCAGAACTCAAAAAAGTGGTATGGCCAAGCTTTGATGATGTTGTTTCGTCAATAAAGGTTGTTTTGCTTTCAACTTTATTTATTGCAGTTATACTCGGCCTGTTTGATGGGTTGTGTGTTTTTGGTATGAATCTGATTTTTTAAGGTAGTTCAATGGCAAAGGGTTGGTATATCCTTCACGTTTTTTCGGGGTACGAAGCTAAAATCGAAAGAACAATTCGTACTATGATAGAGCAAGGTGAGCTTTCGTCTGAAAATGTTCTTGATATTAAAGTTCCGGTAGAAACGGTTGTTGATGTTAAAGATGGAAAAAAGAAAGAAGTAAAAAAGCTTTTGCTTCCGGGCTATATTATGGTAGAGCTTGATTTGCCTGGCGGGCTTGGCTGGAAGCCTATTTGCGCTTTAATTCGTCGAATAAATGGTGTTACAGGTTTTGTAGGCACTTCTAATAGTGAACGACCTCGTCCTATTCCGTCTGAAGAAGCGAAAGCGTTGCTTCAGAAAGCGGGAGATATTAAGGGCGAAAAAACTCCTCGTGCTAAGCAGTCATTCTCTGTCGGTGAAACAGTTAAGGTTATTGACGGACCTTTTGCAAGTTTCACAGGTACTATTGATGAAGTTAATCTTGAAAAGAACAAACTCAAAGTTGTAGTCGGCATTTTCGGACGAGCTACGCCTGTTGAAGTTGATCTTTTGCAAGTTGAAAAGGTTTAATCCTTGGAAAATCGCTATTAAGAGATTTTCTGTTTTGGGAGAGATTTTACACCGTTGGTGTATATCTCGTTAATGCCGAATTATTTCGGTTCCACCAATAAAAAGGGAGATATTATATGGCAAAGAAAAAGGTAACGGCCGTTATCAAGTTGCAATGTCCTGCGGGAAAAGCTACACCAGCTCCGCCTGTTGGACCTGCGCTTGGTCCTTACGGTGTCAGTGCTCCGCAGTTTGTACAGCAGTTTAATGACCGTACAAAATCAATGGAACCGGGTCTTATCATTCCGGTTGTAATTACAGTTTATCATGACAAGTCTTACACATTTGTTCTAAAAACTCCTCCTGCAGCAGTTCTTATTGGAAAAGCTATTGGAATTGAAAAGGGTTCTAGCAATCCTTTAAAGAGCAAAGTCGGCAAACTTTCAAAAGAAAAACTTGAAGAAATTGCAAAGACTAAAATGCCTGATATCAATGCAAATGACATTGAAGCAGCGAAAAAAATCATCGCAGGTACTGCTCGCAGTATGGGCGTAGAGGTGGAGCGGTAATATGAAACATGGAAAAAAATATCGCGAGTCGCTGAAGAAGTATGATCCAACACAATCTTATGATATTGCTAAAGCGTGTGCCTTGGTAAAAGATTTGAAATTTGCAAAGTTCGATGAAACTGTAGAGCTTCATATATGCTTGAAACTTGGCAAATCTCAGACTGTGCGTGATACGTTAGTTTTACCAAATCAGTTTAGAGGCGAGAAAAGAGTGCTTGTTTTCTGTAAAGAAGAGCGTGTAAAAGAAGCACTTGATGCCGGAGCTACTTTCGCAGGTGCAGCAGAATATATTGATAAAGTAAAAGACGGTTGGCTTGATTTTGATATCGCTGTAGCAACTCCAGACATGATGAAAGATGTCGGACGTTTGGGTATGGTTCTCGGAAGAAGAGGTTTGATGCCTAATCCTAAAACAGGAACTGTTACAACTGATATTGCAGCGGCTATCGACGAGTTGAAAAAAGGGCGCGTTGAATATCGTGCAGACAAAGGCGGTGTTGTTCATCTTGCAGTTGGTAAATCTTCAATGGATTCTGATAAAATTGCAGAGAATATTTCGGCTTTGCTTGCTGAAATTTTACGCAAAAAGCCGGCTGATGCAAAAGCCGGTTATATTCAGTCTGTTTCTGTAAGCTCGACAATGGGGCCTGGAATCTGGATTGACTACAAGGACGGTGAGTAATTATGGCTACAAAACCAAAAAAACTCCAGCCTGCAAAAGTAGAAGCGATTGCAGAAATTAAATCGGTTTTAGAAGGTTATAACGATTTTATTTTTGCTGAATATCGTGGGTTGACAGTTGCGCAAATTACGGATTTACGCAAACAACTTCGTGCAAAGAATTGCGAATTCAAAGTTGTTAAAAACAATTTTGCTCGCATTGCATTTGACGAGCTTAAAGTTGAAAATGTTGCAGATTATCTTTCTGGACCAACAGCTATTGCGCTTGCAAAGGAAGATTCGAATGAAGTTGCAAAAATCATGTTTGATTTTGCTAAAGAAGCTCCGGCATTAGTAGTAAAAGGTGCATACATCGAAAAAACAATGTATGACCAAGCTAAAATCGAAGCATATTCAAAATTGCCGACAAAAACCCAGCTTATTACTATGTTTGCTTGTGCTCTCAATTCTACAACGCAAAAATTTGCTGCAACATTGCAGGCTGTTGTGGATAAGAAAAACGCAGAAAGCGCGAGCTAATCTGCAAATCAGCTTCGGGGAAGTTGAATAAAAATGGAGTCAGGCTTCAATGCTGTCGTCCTGTCCCAGAAAAAAATGCCTATTTAAAGGAGAAGATAATATGGCAGCTATAACTAATGATCAGATTTTAGATGCAATCGCATCAATGACAATTCTTGAGCTTTCAGAGCTTGTAAAAGCTATTGAAGAAAAATTTGGTGTTACAGCCGCAGCTCCGGTTGTAGTGGCAGGTGGTGCAGCAGCAGGTGGTGCAGCAGCAGCTGAAGAGCAGACAGAATTCAATGTTTCTCTTGAGGCAGCTGATCCTGCTAAGAAAATTGCCGTTATCAAGGCTGTACGTGAAGTTACAGGTCTTGGCCTTAAAGAAGCAAAAGATCTTGTCGAAGGCGCACCAAAAGTTCTTAAAGAAGGTGTTTCTAAAGAAGAAGCAGACAAGATTAAATCAACTGTTGAAACAGCTGGTGGAACTGTTAAGATTGCATAATTCAGTTTTAATAATAAAAAGCTTTGTTGCAAATAAAATGTGGCAAAGTTTTTTAAACAGCGTTTGTTTTACTCAAAATTAAGCGTTTGCTATCGGAATGTATTTTCCGATAGCTGTATCTATTTATGGGGTTTTAACCCTCGGGAAAAATGTGTTCCGCAATCAAAGACGACCAAAGAATGTTCGGCACAACCCGTATAAGATTAAAGCCATGTAGGCGAAAAGGCAAGGGGGATCGATGTCTGCAAAAGAAGCGATAGTCAAGCGTCAGTATATTGGAAAAAATATTCAGAATTTTATGGAACTTCCTGATTTAATAGGAATCCAGACTTCTTCATATGAAAATTTTCTTCAAAAGGAAAAGCTTGATGCAAAGCAGGAAACTGCTGAGCAAGGGCTTGAAGAAGTTTTTCGCTCAACGTTCCCCATTGAAAGCCCAAACGGCGACATGACTCTTGAGTATGAATTTTATGAATTGGACGAAGAAAATATAAAATTTTCAGAACTTGAATGCAAACAAAAAGGTCTTACATATGCAGTACCTTTAAAATCAAGAATAAACTTGGTTTTTCAGCGAACAGGCGAGATTCGTCAGAAAGATATTTACATGGGCGATATTCCGCTTATGACAGATCGCGGTACATTTATTATAAATGGTGCTGAAAGAGTTGTTGTATCTCAAATTCATCGCTCACCTGGTGTAATTTTTTCACATGAAAAAGGCATTTATTCAAGCCGCATTATTCCTTATCGCGGTTCTTGGCTTGAATTTGAAATTGATCAAAAGAAAGAACTTATTTACGCAAAAATCGATCGCAAAAAACGCATTTTGGGAACAATTTTCCTTCGTGCTTTGGGATACGATACACGTGAAGAATTAATCAGATGTTTTTACAAAATTGCTGATATAGATATTACTTCATGTAAAAAAGAAGACTTGGTAGGAAGAGTGCTTGCCAGTGCAATTTTTACGGTAGACAAAGAAACTAATGAAACTAAGAAAATTTTCCGTGCAGGTGAAAAACTTCATCCGCATAGCATAGATGAGCTTTTTGCAAACGAAATCAAAAATATTTCTGTAATTGATTTTGAAGCAGAAGGTTCGCTTAATTCGCAAATGATTATTAATTGCTTTGAGCGAGAAGAAATTCGTTTTACAAAAGAAGGCTCAGACTCTGACGAACCTTCAAAAGACGATGCACTTGCAGCTGTTTATTCGGTGCTACTTCCAGGCGAGCCTATTACTATTGAAAATGCTGAAAAAGATTTGAACACAATGTTCTTTTCTTTGCGTCGCTATGATTTAGGACGTGTAGGACGCTATAAGCTGAATAAAAAGTTTGATTACAAAGAAAACATTGAAGAACATACACTTGCAAAACAAGATATTATTTCCACAATGAAATATCTTATTGCTGTTTATATCGGAGATGAGCCTGTAGATGATATTGATCATCTTGGTAACAGACGTGTTCGTTCTGTAGGCGAGCTGATGACTAATCAGTTAAAAACAGCTTTTAGTCGTATGGAACGCATCGCTAAAGAACGCATGAGCATGAAAGAAACTGAAACTATGAAGCCGCAAGATTTAATTTCGATTAAGCCGATTGTTGCTTCTATAAAAGAATTTTTCGGTTCAAGCCAGCTTTCTCAGTTTATGGATCAGGTCAATCCGCTTGCAGAATTGACGCATAAACGCCGTTTGAACGCATTAGGACCCGGCGGTCTTTCTCGCGATCGTGCAAGTTTTGAAGTGCGAGATATTCACTACACACATTATGGAAGAATGTGTCCTATTGAAACTCCTGAAGGTCCAAATATTGGACTTATTGTTTCGCTTGCAATATACACAAGAGTAAACGATTATGGCTTTTTGGAAGCTCCATATCGAAAAATTTCAGAGGGAAAAGTAACTCAAAAAGTTGAGTATCTTTCGGCAATGGAAGAAGATCGCTATTATATTGGAACTGTTTCCGTTGATATGAATGAAGACGGTTCTTTTGCAAGCGATCAAATTTCTTGTCGCAGACGAGGCGATTATTCATCTCGTGCACCGGAAGATGTTCAATATATGGACGTTTCCCCGAAGCAGATTATTTCTGTGTCTGCGTCGCTTATTCCATTTCTTGAGCATGATGATGCAAACCGCGCATTGATGGGTTCAAATATGCAGCGTCAGGCTGTTCCTCTTTTGTTTCCGGAACCGCCTCGTGTCGGCACTGGAATGGAACAAAAATGTGCTTACGATTCAGGTGTTCTTGTTAAAGCAAAGCGTTCCGGCGAAGTTGTTTGGGTAACTGCGGATGAAATTCGTGTTAAACCTACAACGCAGAAAGATTCTGAAGACATTGATGTTTATCCGCTTTTGAAATATCAGCGAACAAATCAGGATACATGTTATCATCAGCGTCCAATCGTTAGTTTTGGTCAATATGTTGAAAAAGGAACTCCGCTTGCTGATGGTCCTGCAACATATAATGCGGAATTGGCTCTAGGCAAGAATATTCTTGTTGGTTTTGTTCCATGGAACGGATATAACTATGAAGATGCTATTCTTATTTCACAGCGAGTTGTTAAAGAAGATATGTTTACATCTATTCATATTAAAGAATTTTCAACGGAAGTTCGTGAAACAAAGCTTGGGCCGGAAAAGATAACACGTGATATTCCAAATACTGGCGAAAAAGCATTGGATAATCTTGATGGTGAAGGAATTATCAGAATAGGTGCAAAAGTGCGTTCGGGCGATATTCTTGTTGGTAAAGTTACGCCAAAGAGTGAAACTGAAACAACTCCGGAATTTAAACTTTTGAATTCGATTTTTGGTGAAAAAGCAAAAGAAGTAAGAGATTCTTCTTTGCGTGTTCCGCACGGAATTGAAGGCACAATTATTGATGTTCAACGCTTGCGCCGTGCTGCCGGAGATGATTTGAACCCCGGTGTTGACGAAATTGTAAAAGTTCTTATTGCAACGAAACGCAAATTGCGCGAGGGCGATAAGATGGCAGGTCGACATGGAAACAAAGGTATTGTTGCTCGTATTTTGCCTGTTGAAGATATGCCATATTTAGAAGACGGCACGCCGCTTGATATTTGTTTGAATCCGTTGGGTGTTCCTTCTCGAATGAACATTGGACAGATTATGGAATCTGAGCTTGGTCTTGCAGGTCTATATCTAAATGAATGGTATGAAGCACCTGTTTTCCAGTCGCCGTCAAATGAACAAATCGGCGAAAAACTTGTTCAAGCTGGTTTTCAGAGTAACTCAAAAGCAATTTTGAGAGATGGACGCACTGGTCAGCCGTTTGAAAATCCTGTTTTTGTCGGTGTTATATACTTTATGAAACTTCACCATTTGGTTGATGATAAAATGCATGCTCGTTCAACGGGTCCTTATTCGCTTGTTTCTCAGCAGCCATTGGGCGGAAAAGCTCAATTCGGAGGTCAGCGTCTTGGTGAAATGGAAGTTTGGGCACTTGAAGCGTATGGTGCTGCAAATACTTTGCAAGAACTTTTGACAATCAAGTCGGACGATATGACCGGACGCTCGAAAATGTATGAATCAATCGTAAAGGGAGAACCTACAACTGCTGCCGGTGTTCCTGAAGCTTTTAATGTTTTGGTTCAGGAATTGCGTGGGCTTGCACTTGATTTTACAATTTATGACGCAAAAGGAAAGCAGATTCCATTGACGGAACGGGATAATGAGCTTATTGAAAAATCAAGTTCAGCATTCTAATTGCTATGTATCTTGGACTTTCAAATTGTTTTGAAAGTCCATTTGAAAAGTTAAATGCGAAAAGCAACTAGTATAGGAGAAATAGATGCGAGATATACAGGAGTTTGATAGCTTAATGATTAAGCTCGCTTCGCCGGAAACTATTCGTGCATGGTCTTACGGTGAAGTTAAGAAACCTGAAACTATAAACTACAGAACATTGCGCCCCGAAAAAGATGGTCTTTTCTGTGAGAGAATCTTTGGAACTACAAAAGAATGGGAATGTTATTGCGGTAAATTTAAATCAATACGTTATAAAGGCGTAATTTGCGATCGCTGCGGTGTTGAAGTTACACACTTTAAGGTTCGCCGTGAACGAATGGGACATGTTGATCTTGCTGCTCCTGTATCTCATATTTGGTATTATCGTTCTGTTCCATCTCGTATGGGCTTATTGCTTGACTTACAAGTTGCTGCTCTTAGGTCTGTTCTTTATTACGAAAAATATATTGTAATTGATCCGGGTGATACAGACTTAAAGAAAATGCAACTCTTGAGCGAAGATGAATATTTTGAAGCTCAAGAAAGATACGGCGGTTCATTTTCTGCTGGAATGGGTGCAGAAGCTATAAAAACTCTTCTCGAAAACTTAAACCTTGATGAACTTGCTGCAGAATTAAGAGCAAAAATGATTGAGAAGGGAATAAAAAGCGACAAACGCCTTCTCAAGCGTGTTGAAATTGTTGAAAATTTCCGCTCGTCAAATAATAAATGTTCATGGATGATTCTCGATGTAATTCCTGTTATACCGCCTGAGCTTCGCCCAATGGTTCAGCTTGATGGCGGACGGTTTGCAACGTCGGACTTAAACGATTTGTATCGTCGTGTAATCAACAGAAATAACAGATTAAAGCGACTTATGTCTTTGCTCGCTCCTGATATTATTATTAGAAATGAAAAAAGAATGCTCCAAGAAGCTGTAGATGCTCTTTTTGATAATTCAAAAAGAAAGCGTGTTGTAAAAGGTGCTTCTAACAGACCGTTGAAATCAATTTCTGATATGCTTAAAGGTAAGCAGGGACGTTTCCGCCAGAACCTTCTTGGTAAACGTGTAGATTATTCAGGACGTTCTGTAATTATTGTTGGTCCTGAATTGAAATTATGGCAGTGTGGTTTGCCTACAAAAATGGCTCTTGAATTGTTCAAGCCGTTTATAATGAAAAAGCTTGTAGACAAAGACATTGTTTATAATATAAAAAAGGCAAAAGCTCTTGTTGAAAGCGAAGCTACGGAAGTTTATCAGATTCTTGATGAAGTTGTACGTGAGCATCCTGTTATGCTTAACCGTGCTCCTACTTTGCACCGTCTTGGTATTCAAGCATTTGAACCTGTTCTTGTTGAAGGTAAAGCGATTCGTCTTCATCCTCTTGTGTGTAAAGCATTTAATGCGGACTTTGACGGCGATCAAATGGCTGTGCATGTGCCGTTAACACAAGCAGCTCAAATGGAATGTTGGACATTAATGCTTTCTGCAAGAAACCTTCTTGATCCTGCAAACGGTAAAACTATTGTTTATCCATCTCAGGATATGGTTCTTGGTATTTATTATTTGACCAAAATCAAGCAGAATGCAAAAGGTTCAGGAAAGCGTTTTTCATCGGCAAACGAAGTTATGCTTGCAGCAGAAGCAAAAAATATCGAATGGCAGTCAATTATAAAAGTTCCTGCTACAAAAGATTCGATAGACGGAATGTTCAAGGCAGGCGACTTAATAGAAACAACTGCGGGACGTTTGGTTTTTAACGAAATGATGCCTGCTGAAGTTGAATACGTTAATGAGCTGCTTGGCGATAAAGAAATACGAAAACTTATTGAAAGCGTTTACAAAAAAAGCGGACCGTGGCTTACAGTGCAAATGCTTGATGCAATAAAAGATTGCGGCTATAAGTATGCTACATTCTTTGGTGCTACTCTTTCAATGGATGATATTATCGTTCCAGACGAGAAACCGACCATTATGGAAAAAGCAAATAAAGAAGTTGGAGAAATTGAAAAGCAGTACAAACGTGGTGTTATTACTCATGATGAACGATACAACAGGGTTATCGAAGTTTGGCAAAAAGCAAATGATAATCTTACAGATATAATGTATGAAAAGCTTGAAAAGGATAAAGAAGGCTTTAATACAATTTATATGATGGCTACTTCTGGTGCTCGAGGTTCAAAAAAACAGATTTCTCAGCTTGCAGCTATGCGTGGTTTGATGGCAAAGCCTAATGGCGATATTATCGAATTACCAATCCGTGCAAACTTTAAAGAGGGTCTTTCTGTTATTGAATTTTTCATTTCTACATCAGGTGCGCGCAAAGGTTTGTCGGATACTGCTCTTAAAACAGCAGAAGCAGGTTATTTGACACGCCGCCTTGTTGATATTGCGCAAGATGTTGTAGTAAATGAAGATGATTGTGGAACGATTAACGGCATCGAATATACGGCACTTAAAGACGGCGATACTGTTGTAGAAACATTAAAAGAGCGTATTGTCGGTCGTTTTACTCTTGAAAGAGTTCGTCATCCAATTACGCGAGATGTAATCTGTGATGTTAACGAATATATAACTGATGAACTTGCTACAAGCATTGATGAAGCCGGTGTTGAAAGTGTCAAGCTTAGAACTGTGTTAACTTGCGAAAGTCGTCATGGCGTATGTTGCAAATGCTATGGAAGAAACCTTGCGCGAAACAAGGTTGTTGAAATCGGTGAAGCAGTCGGCGTTGTCGCAGCGCAGTCAATCGGCCAGCCGGGAACCCAGCTTACTATGCGTACTTTCCATGTTGGTGGTACTGCTACAAAAATTACGGAAGACAATCGTATTGTTCTAAAAGATAAGGTTCTTGTTCAGTCAATTACAGGTACTCATGTTGAATTAAAAGACGGAAAATATCTTTTTACACGAAAAGGTAAAATGCTTGTTACTCGAATCCTTGACGTTTTTGATTTACCCAAAAAAGCAGAGCTTTTAGTTCAAGATGGAGATCGTGTTCTTAAAGATGTGCCGCTGTTTACGGTGGATGGAAAAGAAACAAAATCAACCGAAATTGCACAAGTTTTACTGCGAGATGGAAAAATTTATCTTGCGGGAAAAGACCAAGAACTTGAAATCCATAACGGTGCTACTGTAGAAGTAAAAGTTGGACAGCTCCTTGAAGAAGAGCAAACAATCGCAACTTTTGATCCTTATTCGGATCCGATTATTGCGGAAGCATCGGGGCTTATTCACTTTGAAGATATTATCGAAGGTTCAACTCTTGAAATTGAAATTAATGAAGATACGGGAACCGAAGAAAAACGAATTACAGACTTGCATCTTGATTCTAATCAGCCGCGTGTTTGGATTGGAGATAATGACGGTTATGAATTAAGTTCTTACAGCTTGCCGGCAGGTGCTATTTTGCAAGTTGAAGCCGGAAAAAATATCAAAGCCGGTGAAATTATTGCAAAAATGCCGAAAGAATCTTCTAAAACAAGTGATATTACCGGCGGTCTTCCTCGTGTTGCTGAATTGTTTGAGGCTAGAAAACCGAAAAATCCGGCGGTTCTTGCCCAAATTTCTGGAAAAGTTTTCCAAAAAGGAATTGCAAAAGGCAAGCGAATTCTTGTTGTGGAAGATAAATATGGCAAAACTTTTGACCACCAAATTCCAATGACAAAACGTTTACTTGTAAGAGATGGTGATGAAGTTGTTGCAGGCGAGCTTTTGTGCGACGGTTTGTTGAGTCCGCATGATGTTCTTGCAATCTTAGGTGAAAATGCTTTGCAGCGTTATCTTATGGACGAAATTCAGCAAGTTTATCGTGTGCAGGGCGTAAATATCAACGATAAGCATATTGGTGTTATTGTTCGCCAAATGTTGCGTAAAGTTGAAATTGTTGCTGTAGGCGATACTCGCTTTATTTATGGACAGCAAGTTGATAAGTATAAATTCCATGAGGAAAATCGCAGAGTTATGAGCGAAGGCGGTCAGGCTGCTGTTGCACGTCCTCTTTTCCAAGGAATTACAAAAGCTTCTTTGAATATTGATTCATTTATGTCTGCTGCTTCGTTCCAAGAAACAACTAGAGTGTTAACTAATGCCGCTATTGCAGGTGCTGTTGATACATTACATGGTCTTAAAGAAAATGTAATCATTGGACATATGATTCCTGCTGGAACAGGAAGCAAAAGATACCGCGATATTAAGTTATTCGATTCTAATGAAACGGATCTTGATGTTCAGATGAATGAAATTCTTGAAAGAAGAAAACTTGAAAAACAAGCTGAAGAATTTGAAGACGACGGCGAAAGAGGAAATACTTTGTAGTATAAGCAATAATCTTGGTGTGAATTTGAAACAAGGATTCAAGCATGTCGAGGCTAACCTTTTCGCGCCGTTTTTGAACGATGTGTTTTGTGTCGGTTGACACAAAATTGTAATTTCTGCTATGTTTATAAAACTCGCATAATATAGTGCGGTTTTCGGTTATGAAATTCTACCGGAGTGCTGGCCGGTGTAAAAATAGGAGAAGGCTAATGCCTACAATAAATCAGTTGATTCGTCAGGGGCGGAAAACAGCAGCGAACAAAACGAAGTCTCCCGCGCTTCAGTCTTGTCCGCAAAAACGTGGTGTATGTACACGTGTTATGGCTGTTACCCCAAAAAAGCCTAATTCGGCTCTTCGTAAAGTTGCGCGTGTTCGTTTGAGTAATGGTATTGAAGTTACTGCATATATTCCAGGTATTGGACACAACTTGCAAGAACACTCTGTTGTTCTTATTCGTGGAGGTCGTGTAAAAGATCTTCCTGGTGTTCGTTATCACATTATTCGTGGTACAAAAGATACTCTTGGTGTAGAAGATCGAAAACGCGGTCGTTCTAAATATGGCGCAAAGCGTCCTAAGGCATAAGGAGGCGTAAAATGGGAAGAAAAAACAAGTCTATTGATCGTCGTGTAATGCCAGACGCAAAATACAACAGTGTTATTGTTTCAAAATTTGTCGGCAGAATGATGCTTGACGGTAAAAAAGCTACTTGCGTTGGAATTATATACGATGCAATGGATAAATTAAAAGAAAAGACGGACAAAGATCCTCTTGAAGTGTTTTTGAAAGCACTTGACAACGTTAAGCCTTTAGTAGAAGTAAAATCTCGTCGTGTTGGTGGTGCTACTTATCAAGTTCCGATTGAGATTCGCGAAGCTCGTCGTGAAGCTTTGGCCATGCGCTGGATTATTGCAGCAGCTCGTGCAAAAAGCGGACATAATATGAGCGACAGGCTTGCTTCTGAACTTTTAGATGCTTATAACAACACAGGTACTGCATATAAGAAGAAGGAAGATACTCACAAAATGGCTGATGCTAACAAGGCATTTGCTCATTTTAGGTGGTAGTTTTTTCTGTATTGTAATTTCATCTAGTAAAGGAATTATGATTCCTACTTTAAAAGAGATGGC
>Ga0180028_1078637_pt1 | contig 12303 bp, 10 predicted proteins | sample BioARNtimezero_FD_135970 | JGI IMG/M metagenome (GOLD analysis project Ga0180028, IMG submission 135970) | Anaerobic biogas reactor microbial communites from Seattle, Washington, USA - Biogas_R1-A RNA time zero (Metagenome Metatranscriptome) | ecosystem: Engineered > Bioreactor > Anaerobic >...
CAGGGCTGACAAATAGAGAATGCCGTAAATCCAACCGGAGGAAAACAGCTTAAAACAAATAAGCAAATGTGTACAGGGGTTGAAATGCTATGTCTGATAGAGGCATAAAAGGCCGCAGAAAAAACATTTTGCAGGAGTTTTTTAAAACAAACAAATCAATGGCAGTGCTGCTTCCCGTTTTGGTAGTCGCTGTTATTGCGCTTGTCATTTTTTATTCAAGTTCTGTCTCAAAGCCGGTTTCCGGTAAACAAAATGACCTTACGCAAGCAGGTATTTCCGGACAGGCTGTAGAGATACTTCCGCAAATGGAGCGTATAAAAAAACCCGATACGGAATCCGGTACAGGCAAAAGGGATCCCTTCATCTCGGGTGGGTATTCTCTTACTCTTAAAGGAATAACACTGCATGACGAAAAAAGCACGGCTATTATTGAAACTGAAAACAGGGCTTATGTGGTATCTGCCGGAGACATTATTGAAGACAATTGGACAATACAGAGGATAGATACCACAAGCGTACTTTTGAAAACAAAAGAAGGAAACGAACTTATACTGGATTACAAATAGCGGTATATGTTACAAAGGAGGCTCGCGGAATGCTTTACAATAGGAAAAAACTACGTATTACCGCGCTTACTGCTGTTATCGTCTTAATGCTTCTTTCAGCACCGGCAGCGGCTTCGGAAAATTACGAAGATTATGTGTTATATACTGTAAAAGCAGGAGACACCTTAAAAACCATTGCGGATTTATATGGGGCGGATCCGGAGGAAATAGCATTATATAACGATATTTCCGATAAGAAACCGGTGACGGAAGGAACAGTTATAAAAATAAAAAAGCCTAACGGGCAGGGGTTAACTAAAAAAAGCAGCCAGACAGTATCAATGGATATCAGGGATGCCGACATAAGGGATATATTAACCTCACTTTCGGTTACAATGAAAAAAAGCATAATATACACCGAAGAGCCTGTAAGGCTGTCAATTTCGGTTAAAGACGTATCCCCTATGAAAGCGCTTGAGCTTTTAACATTTTCCGCTAACATGTCTTATATTGAGCACGATAATATTATACTTGTAGGAAAGAATGAAACAATAAACGTGAATTTCTATACAATGCTTCCGATAACAAAGTTTGATCTTTCATATATTACTGCCGAAGAAATAAGCAAGCAGGCGGACAAGCTTGCAATCCCCATAAGGAAAATTACAATGGATTCAACCCAAAAGCGCATTTGGGCTCAGGGTTCCCCTCAGGCGCTTACAAAAATGCGGGAACTTGTATATGTCCTTGACAGGGCTGAAAACTTAGATCCGCAGGAACCTGAAGCAGAGCTCAGCCTGTTGCCGAAAGAACTGAAGCATATAAGGGCTCAGCTGGTTAATGAACTAATAGCTCAGCTTGGGATACCCTGCCGAACCGTTTTGGTTGAAGTAAATCCCCATACGATATGGATAGACGGTGACGATAAAGCTCTTTCTGACATAGACAGCCTGATAAAAAGTGTTGATATCGCACAAAACCAAGTGACGGAAGAATCTGAAGCAAAAATTGAAATTGAAGCGAAAAAATTAAGGAATATAACAACAAACCGGCTTATTCCGCTTATTAACGGAATTGATGTACCGGTTGAAGTTATTTCTATAGATTCAAGCGGCTATAATTTATGGATGAGGGGCGAGCGTGAAGACATAAACATAATGAACGATCTGATTAACCGCCTTGACGCTTCGTATTCCCGTGACGATATCAATTTCTTCATATTCACCCTTACGAATATAAGAGCTTCCGATGCCGCTGCGAAACTTGATTTCATAGGTATTGAAAATGTAAACGCATTTTTGCCAAATTATCCGCAGTTCAGCAGGGAACTGCTTGTAAGCTGTCCGAGCGACAGGATTAATGATGTGAAAAATATACTTAAAAAACTGGATGTTCCGGGTGAAAAAATTAAAGTTATTGTTGATTATTCGAAAAGTCCAAGCGGTAAAATACGTCTGGAAAAAAGGCGTGATTTGATTATTGCCCTGACAGGTGTTCCAAAAGAGTGCTTTACGGTTACCGATAATGTAACCAGGGACGCAGGCAGTCAACATTTTGTGCTTTGGGTTGAGCAAACTCCGGAGAATGTGGAATTGATCCGAGAGGTTGTAGAATCCATTGATAATCCGCTGTCAAACCTTAATTAAAGAAAGGGCTTTTATTATGGACGAGCGACATGAATTAAACCAAATGAACTCAATTTCATCAATGACAGATTTACTAAAAGCGGCAGCAGAAATGAAAGCTTCGGATTTGCATCTGATAGCAGGTTTCAAACCGGCGCTTAGAATTAACGGAGAAATTGTCCAAATGGATTATTCCGTACTAAAGCCTGATGATGTTGAAAAATTGGTTTTTTCGATTTTAAGCGAAGAACAGAAAAAAAAGCTTGATAATGATTGGGAGCTGGATTTTTCATATTCAATTCATGGGGTTGCAAGGTTCAGGGGCAATATAATGAAACAGCGGGGAACTCTGGCCGCCGCGTTCCGTGCGGTACCTTTTATCATACCGCAGTTTGACAAGCTTGGGCTTCCAAAAGAAATAAAAAAACTGTGCGATCTTTCAAGAGGTCTTGTTCTGGTTACCGGGCCTACCGGCAGCGGAAAATCAACAACGCTTGCCGCATTAATTGACTTAATTAATAAACAATATGCAATGAATATTGTTACTGTGGAAGACCCGATTGAGTTTCTTCACAGGCATCAAAAATCCACAATACGCCAGAGGGAGATAGGGGTGGATACACATTCCTTCAATGCCGCGCTAAGGCATGTGTTAAGGCATGATCCCGATGTTATTCTGATAGGGGAGATGCGTGATCTTGAAAGTGTTTCAATAGCGCTGACCGCCGCGGAAACAGGTCATCTTGTGTTTTCAACACTGCATACGCAAACCGCGCCGCTGACTATATCAAGAATAGTGGACATTTTCAGCAGTGATCGCAGAAACCAGGTAAGGCATCAGCTCTCAGGCTCATTGAAAGCAATAATATCCCAGCAGCTTGTGCCGTCAATTGACGGGAAGGGACTTATTGCCGCAGTTGAGTATATGGTTGATACCCCGGCAATAAGAAGCCTTATACGGGAAGGCAAGGATCATCAATTATACAGCGCTATACAAACAGGCCACTCTCTCGGCATGCAAACAATGGACTTTGCATTGGCAAAACTGTGCCTTGACGGGAAAATATCAAAGAGCACGGCTTTGGAATACTGCATTGATCGGATTGAAGTGGAAAGGATGCTAAGAATCGGTTTTTGATTGTAAAAGAGGATGGATTTAAAATGGCTGTTTACGATTATGAATGTATAAATAAACAAGGCGAATTGATACGCGGACAGATAAACGGCGAAAATATTTCTTCTTCACTGGAGAGACTAAAAAGCATGGGTTTTTCGGTTGTTGACCTTAAAGAACGTAAAACACAGGTTAAGTCCTCTTTATTTATCAGTAAAAAGAAAGTAACCCTGGGGGAACTTTCTTTGTTCAGCAGGCAGCTGTCTTCAATGATCTCTGCAGGAATACCGATAACAAGAGCTTTGTTTACGTTAAGCAGCCAGGCCGATAATCCGTCAATGAGGGAAGCGCTTGAAAATATCGCCGCAAACGTGGAAGGCGGTATGAACCTTACCGATGCATTCGGAGCATACCCGGAAATCTTCTCCGGCCTTTATGTTTCAATGATACACTCCGGAGAGCTTGGCGGCATAATGGAAACAACCCTTGAACGCCTTTCGGAACAGCTTCAGAAAGAAAAACAGTTAAGGGATAATATAAAATCCGCAACTTTTTATCCGCGGATGCTTTTAGGTTTTGCCTTAATTGTTTTTATAGCCATGCTTTTATTCCTTGTTCCTGTATTTGAAAAGTTTATTCCTGCGGGTAACGATGTTCCGGGAATAACCAGGTTTATTTTTAGTCTGTCGGCTTCAGTTAAGGAAAAATGGTATATATGGATATTGATATTGTCGGCAATAACGGCGGCGGTTTTAATTTTTATAAAAAGCGATTTTGGAAAAAGGGTATGGGACAGGTTAAAATTTAAAATGCCGGTATTCGGAAGCCTGATACAGAAAACGGTTGTCGCCCGCTTTTCAAGAACTCTTTCAACCCTGCTGGAAGGTGGAATTCCTGTTGTACAGGCTATGCAAAGCGCAGGGCCCACATCAGGAAGCATGCTTGTTGCCGATGCGGTATTGGAAGCCACAAGGAGAATAGAAGAGGGTAAGAGCATAGCCGCACCGCTTGAAGAGAGCGGGGTTTTTCCGCCAATGGTTACGCATATGATTTCCGTTGGTGAAAAAACCGGAGGACTGCCTTCGCTTTTGGACAAAATTGCCCAATTCTACGAAGACGAGGTGGCAATTTTAACAAAAGGCCTGTCTTCAATAATAGAACCGCTTATGCTTATAATAATTGGAATATTGGTAGGCGGTATGCTTATTTCATTATACCTGCCGATTTTTTCTTCCGTGGCTTCTACGGGTTATTAGCGATTATAATGTCAGGTATTTATCAGGTGAGGTGCTGAATGGATATATTTAAAAAATCGGTTGTTGGTATAGAGGTTGACTCTGCCGAAATAAGAGCGGTACATATTGAAGGAAAAGCCGATAGACCAAATGCTCTTGCTTTTGCAAAAATGCCTTTGAATAAAGGTATTGTTCAGGATGGGAAGGTTTTGGATACATACGGCCTTGGCGCCGCATTATCCGCGCTCTGGGCAAACGAGAACATAAAATCAAGGGATGTTATCCTTGGTGTAAACAATCACGATGTGATTGTACGCTTCGCCGACTACCCGAAAGTACCTGAAGATAAACTGGACGGCATGATCCGGTTCCAGTCACAGGAGTACATTCCAATACCGCTTGACGAGGTTGAGCTTGACTATGCGGTAATAGGCGAAACCGTTAATGATGAGGGGACGTTTTTAAAGGTTCTTTTAGTAGCCGGTAAAAAAAAGATGCTTTTTGATTTTATTGCTTCACTTCAGGCAGCGCGCCTTAATATTCTTGATATCGGAGTATCAATGCTGTCTGTTTCACGTATTGTGCCGGAGCAAATAAGAAATTTGCCTGTTGCTGTGGTAAACCTGACGAATGATTTTGTAAATATTGTAATAATGAACAAAAACGAGCCGGGAATGGCAAGAACATTTAATTACCCATCCGATATGGCACCCTATGTAAAAGAAATAACTGCTCGCAATAATTTCTCCGGACGTCTTGAAAATGAGGTCGCGGACGGAATTTGTGATGTTCTGGCCGGAGAAATCCGTTCCTCGGTTATATATTATCATAATCAAAATCCGGATGCCGTTTTTAATAATATCATACTTACAGGAAGCCTTGCGAAAGTAAAATGCATTTCTGATAAACTGATGAATTTGACCGAAACCAATGTCAAAGCCGTATCTCCTTCCGAACTGGGCATAAACCTTAGCCGGCTGGATAAAGGCTCGTCATTTACTTCGGATTTTGCTATCTGTACAAGCCTTGCAATTCGCGGACTGGAGGTGTAGCACTTTGAAGTATATCAGCCTTTTGCCGAACGAATATAAAACACGCAAAAAGTCAACAAGGAAGCTTGGAATATCAACTGTTGCTATGGGGATTGCGGCCGGCGTTGCAATTTTTATATTTGTTATTGTAAGCGTATTAACCATTATGCCCGAAGCGGAATTAAAAGCTCTTAAAGCGGAAAGCGAGCTCCTTCGGTCGGATATTAACGCTTTGCTTCCAATAAAAGAGCTTTCCGATGATGTTAATAAGCTGGATAAATTGGTTGAAAAAGCAGTAAACGGACAGCCTGACTGGCTTGAAGTGTTTGATTTTATAGTAACCGATATACCCGGAAACATCAGGATTACCGGATTAAGCGCGAACTATTCTGAGGGTACCGCTTTATTAAACATCCAGGGTACGGCAGCAGATCACGATGAAGTTGCCGGCTGGATGGAAAACTTAAATAGCTCCGGGATATGTTCCGATATTAAATTAAACTATTCCAGATCCGAGACAGCTTCCGATGACAATGGGATAAGATTTGAGCTTGACGTAAGCATTACAAGAGAAGAGCCTTTCAAATTATTCAGGGAGGTGCCGGATGAGCAGGAATAACAGCATACAGGTTGTTTTAATTGTATTATTTACCATATTATTTGTATTGTCCGGTTATTTGGCAATAAACGAGGCTATCCATATCGGCGCTCTTCGTGCTGAAATCAGGACTGTGCAGCAGGAAATTTTACAACAGAAGACACTGCTTGCTCAATTAAGAAAACTGAAAAATAACGAAGGGTTTCTTAGAGAGCAATATAATGAAATAAGTATGCTGATTCCCGGACAGCCTTTCGAAGAACGGTTGATAAAGAAACTGCACCAAAGCGCCAATAACAGCGGAATACCGATGATAATGATTAAATTTGGAAAGCGTTCGGAGGAAAAAGAGCTTATTTGGATGCCTCTTGAAATTTCATATGTCGGTTCCTATGCGGAATTTATGGATCTGCTGTCGGAAATAATGTACGGCAATAGGCTTATACGCATTGATGAACTGGAATTATACGTTAATGAAGGACTGCTTGAAATTGACATCCTCGCAAATGCATTTTATTCTAATTAACGGCTTAATAACAGCGACAGTCAATTCGCTTCGCTCAGTAAAGACGGGTGGGAACTCTACCTGACCCGGAAAAACAATTAATTCAGTCTTCATTCATCGCCGGCTTATAGTTCTCAGCGTATTTTGAAGACATTAACAAGTGAAAATTAAGAATTTATAAGAGGGTGTATTTTTTGTTAAAGGGGAAAAGCGGTTTTTTGGGGAACCAGTTAATAAAGCTTGGTAAAATAACTTCCGAACAGCTTGAACAGGCATTGGAACATCAGAAGCTTATGAATGAGAAGGGGAAGAAGGGTAAGCTTGGGCAAATCCTTGTTGATATGGGTTTCTGTACTCAGGAGGATGTCGCCGATGCTATGGCAAAGAAATCAGGCTCCGTTTATTATTCTTTGAATTCATATTTAGTTGATATAAACGCAATGAATTTAATTCCGCCGGAGACTGCGATAAAATACCAGGCTATGGCAATAGGATTTGAAGGTGACAGGCTGCTTGTTGCTTTAATGAACCCGAACGATATAATAGCAATTGATGATTTAAGAATTTTAACCGGCTATGAAATACAGCCGGTGGTTGTTCCAGACAGGGAGCTTATAGCGGCCATTAAAAAATATACAAAGGAAAGCTCGGATATTGAACAGGAAGATGATAACGGAGAAGAAATAGATATTACCGAAGAAAAGCCTGAAGATGACAAGCCTGCGGTTTTAGTGACTAACCAGATACTTAATATGGCAGTTAATTCCGAAGCCAGCGATGTTCATATAGAGCCGCAGGAAAAGCATACCAGGGTACGATTTAGAATCGACGGCGTTTTGCATGAAATAATGCAGCAGCCGGCCAGAATTCATGCTTCGCTTGTATCACGCATAAAGGTGCTTGCAAACATGGATATTGCCGAGCGGCGAATACCTCAGGACGGCCGGATTACGCTTCGTATTGAAGGAAAAACCATTGATGTTCGTGTTGCTTCGCTGCCGTCGGCATACGGTGAAAAACTGACCTTGCGCCTTTTAAACCGGAGCAGCCGCCTTATTACATTAAGCGAGCTTGGTTTTCCCGAATCCCAGCTTAAAGGATACGAGCAGGCAATTAAAAGACCTTACGGATTCATATTAATAACCGGACCTACAGGCAGCGGAAAAAGCACCACACTGTATGCTTCGCTTGCCCGGCTTAATTCACCGGAAAAGAATATTATTACCCTTGAAGACCCCATTGAGCGAAGGATGGATGGAATTAACCAGATTCAGATTAACACAAAAGCCGGTATGACTTTTGCTTCGGGATTAAGAGCAATTTTAAGAAATGATCCGGATATTATTATGGTTGGTGAAATACGTGACTATGAAACAGCGAAAATTGCGGTCGAATCCGCACTGACAGGGCACCTCGTATTATCAACTCTTCATACGAACGATGCGGCGGGAGCAATATCAAGGCTTGGAGATATGGGAATTGAGAGGTATTTAACCTCATCGGCGCTCGTTGGGGTTGTCGCCCAGAGGTTAATGCGGGTGCTTTGCCCCACATGTAAAAAAGTACATAAAATTTCACGGGATGAACTGCTGGCGGCTGTTCCTGATTTCCCCACCGAACCGGAAGATAAGGAAGTTGAGCTTTATCATGCACGCGGCTGTATTTCCTGCAATAATACCGGTTACAGAGGTAGAATCGGATTATATGAATTTCTTTCGGTTAATGAAAAAATGCAGCGTCTGATTATTGCAGGGGCTTCCACTAACGAAATAGGCCAGTATGCAACCGAAAACGGCATGATAACAATGCGCCGGGACGGGATAAGAAAAGTAAAACAGGGTATAAGCTCGCTTGAAGAGCTGCTGCGGGTAACACTTTAAAGAAAAGCCCATTTTAACTGATAATAAGCTTAGTGCAAAAACATCACATTTATCAATGTCTTCTGGAGATGTCGACCTCAATAATTCGGCGATGAATGAAGACGGAATTAATTATCTTCATTGGGAATTCAGTATCAATCTGACTCCCTGAGCGAAACGAATTGACACAATATGAGGGGAGGGCTAATGGTGAAATACGGCAAATGCAAAAAAAACAACGGTTTTTCTATTGTTGAAATGATGATCGCGCTTTCAATTATCATTATTGTCGCAGCTTCACTGGTGCCCCTTATGGTATTTGTGACTACAAGCGGACACAGCAACCAGGCAAAAATAACTGCCGGAAACCTTTCATTGAGTGTAATGGAAAAAATACGTGCAATGGATTACGCCGACATAGGAACTGTAAATGGCAATCCGTCCGGAACCATACCACAATTACAGGAAAACATAGAACTGAACGGAGCGGAATTTGATGTTGAAACTTTAATAAGCTGGGGTTCCGCAAAAGAAAACAATGAAATTATTAACCCCGTTGCATATAAAAATGTTCGCGTTATTGTAAAGGGAATTAATCCGTTTACAAATAAAAAGGAAAACCTTGCCGAGCTGCATTCTATTGTCACCCGTGACGGGGAAGAACCAATAATTGCGAACGGCCATATACGCGCATGGATACTCGATTCCTGTGCTCAGCCAATCGGTGAGCCTTCCGTTCATGTTGAAATTACTTCTCCTGTAAGTCAATCCATGTTAACCGATTACAACGGCACAGCTCTTTTCGGAATCCTTGATGAGGGTTCATACAATGTGCGGGCAAAGGTGGAAGAGGAATTAATGCCATCCCCGAAAGAAACCGTAACCGACGGATGGATAAAAAGAAACAATGTTGAAGTTGAGGATTATAAGATTACCGATGTAAATTTTCATATGGAGAAAAAAACCAATGCGTGTCATCTGATAATTAAGTTCATTGATAAAAATACAAATTCTGTTATAACCGGGAGCGGAAAAGCCTCCTTGAAGCTTTTTCTTGAAAGTGCAACCTATACCGTATACAATAAAAAACAGTTCACAGCCGATGATTTTGAACAGGAATTTCTGCCGGCGGATTTTTCCGGCGCATTGTGGCCTGATGGTACATATAACATTCAGATAACGGACGTTTCAGGATATGAAGACTATGACCTTTCAATAAACAGGGACGCTTTCCTGTCGGATAAAAATGAGCTATGGAACGGGGAATTCGAAGAAACAGGAACGACACTTATTGTAACAATCCCGATGAAACCTTCTTATTTCTATGAAGAGCAAACAAAAGAAGATTTTGAAGACAATACCGGAATGGAAGACCTGATCGCAACGGATCATGATACGCTGGAGCTGGATCATAACAGCGGTGTTACAGATCCCGATTTAATTCAGGAGCCGGAATCAAGCTCACATAAGGGTAACAGCACTGCGGCCAAACTTTTTGACGGTGTTATTAAACAGAGCAGCAGATGGGATTCCGATGTTTCGCCAAATAACAAGCCGCAATGGGTTCGCTGTGAATTTGATACTCCTGTTACGCTAACCGGCATAAGGTTTTATCTGTCTCATAATAAGAATAACCCTGACACTACTCCGAATCATAAACCGAAAGACTTTGAGATCCGTGTTTCAACTGACGGCAATAATTGGGACACAATATACACAGGAACATTTCCATATGATCAATACAGTTATGTGGTGTACATAAACCCACCCGTTGAATGCAAATACTTCGAACTGTATATAACTTCGGAGCATCAATCCCAAAATCAAGGAGTACGGATATATGAAATTGAATTTCTCCAAAGCCAGGGACGAATGAAATACGGTGAACGGCTGAGCTTGCCGATTCCTCTGGCTGAGCACGAATCAGACAAGTACTTATATATTGAATGGGATGCCGAAGTACCGGAAGGAACGGCTTTTGAGATATGGACCGTTGTCACCGACGGAAAGAACCAAATCCCGACAGAAGGGTATAAAAAGGTCGGCAACGGCGATATTGTCCCCGATATCGGTTATCTTGAGAATTTTGAAAACAAATACCTCTGGATTAAAGAAATATTTACTACGGATGATCAATCACTGTCTCCTGTATTAAACTGGCTTCGCATTACAGAGAAAGGGCCGGTGGACTAATGAAGGAGAGACTTATATATAATAACCAAAAAGGGTTTACGCTGGTAGAATTAATAATAGTCCTTGCACTTATTGCCATTGTACTCGCAGGCATTTATACTTTTTACTTTTTTATTCAGTCAAGTTATAACAAAAATGATGCACGTTCTTATACCAATCATCAAATCAACATGGTTTTTACGCAATTGGACAGGGATATCCGTTCGGCATCAAAGCCGAACAAAGACACACATGCCGTCAGGGTTGTCTCTTCAAAGGAGCTTGATATATACATATACGATGCTAAAGAAGAAAATTACATTAGAGTTTCATATCAATTCATCCCAAACAGCAGTATACTGCAGCGGGGATGGATAGCATGTGAAACCGGCATTCCGCCGTCAACCGCAAATCCGCCCTATGATACAATTGACAATTGGGAAACCATAATGGACGGTGCGGTAGAAAACACTACAATAAAAGATGGCGGGAATGAAAAGGAGGTAACATTCGGTTTTGAAGATATAACCGGCTCGTCAGCAAACGACCGCAGGGAGATTAAAATTACCCTGATCGGTAACGACATGAATAAGCCGCTAAATAAGCCGATTGTGGCTGTGAAAATCCTGACATCACGCTCAAGGGGTTTTCCGAAATAAGGGTATGGTTAACCTGAACGAAAGGAGGGAGTAAAATGGTTAAGCTAACGGATCAAAAGGGAATTGCATTGCCGATCGTACTTGTTCTTATTGCAATAATGCTTCTTTTGGGTATTACCGTAGTGTCGGTAATAAATTATGATTCGAAAACCATTTACAGCCTTAATTCCTCGGAACAAGCGCTGCATATTGCCGAGGCGGGTTATAACAAATACCTGTGGTTATTAAACAATGATACTTACTTTTATAAATTTGGTGAAAATGAAGATGAAGGTTTTAGAATTGAATCCACTTATGTGGCTTCTGAAAATCAGGAATGGGCCGGATATACAAAGGCATATGAAAAAACAGCATATTCAAGCGGTAATAAGCTTATCGGATATTTCAAAGTTGAAGTAACGCCTCCGACAATTAGCAATCCGGTGGTCGGAGTAAAATCTACAGGCTGGACGGCGGACAGTTCGGCTTATAGAACCATTTATGTTGAAATCCACAAACGTATGTTTACAAACTATATAATTTTTCAAAACGGGGAAGGAAAAGGGGTGTATTTTTCCTCTGATTCAAGAATAAAGGGTCCATACTTTTCAAATGGTGATTTACTTGCTTACTCCGGAGCCAAATTTTTTGATTTTGTCGGTTATGTAAAAAACAAGGATGTTAAAGGAGTTGATTTTGCAAAAGAACCGGTAAAAATGAGCCGCCTTCAGATGCCTGCGACAAACTCCGAATTAACGGTATGGGGTTCTCCGGCTAACGGCGGATACACATATACCGGAAGAACATATATTTTACTGGATAACAAAACCCTGAAAATAAGACAAAGCGACGGAACATTGTCGGATAATGTATCACATCCTGAAAGCGGTGTAATATACATAAAGAGCGTCAGAAACGATCGGGGTGATTTATATATTTCTGGAGTTCTTGACGGAAGGCTGACCATTATTGCGGAAGGGG
>Ga0180028_1031513_pt1 | contig 12275 bp, 9 predicted proteins | sample BioARNtimezero_FD_135970 | JGI IMG/M metagenome (GOLD analysis project Ga0180028, IMG submission 135970) | Anaerobic biogas reactor microbial communites from Seattle, Washington, USA - Biogas_R1-A RNA time zero (Metagenome Metatranscriptome) | ecosystem: Engineered > Bioreactor > Anaerobic >...
ATTTTTGGGAGCATTCCGTGAAACGAAAAAAACTAGAAAAAATGAATTTTAAAATCTATTTCCGCCTTTTAGGGTATACAAAAAAATATTTAAAACTTATCATAATTTGTATTCTTTTATCTTTTTTGATTTCTTTATTGCATTTTGCCTCACTTTCTATGATTAATCCATTAGGAGATATTTTATTTAATCCAGAAGGTCAAAAAACTATTTTAAAGAAGTTAGATATGCTGGGAGAATTTGGAATTTCCATCAAAACATTGATTGAAACACATGTCTTACAGTCTCCCTATACAACATTATGGTACGTTATGATCATAGCATTAGTTTTGATTGCTTTAAAAAATATGATTCGCTTTTTTCAAGAATATTTAACAGGATATGTAACGAATAGAGTGATGATTGATGTATCCAATCAACTTTTTGCACGAGTGGAACGTCTACCAACCAGTTATTTTTCCAGAGAGGGAATGGGCGAAATTGCTTCTCGGTTTGTGAATGACATTCCGTCTATGGCGAATGGTGTAAAAAGTTTATTTGGGAAAGCCATTCGAGAACCTTTAAAAGCACTTGCTTCGATCATTCTTGCAGCTTTGATCAATTGGAAGTTGACAATTTTTACTTTTGTTGTATTTCCTTTAGCAGCAGTCTGTCTGCGTACATTAGGAAAAAAGGTCAAACGAGGAGCTAAAAAAACATTACAAAAACGTGCCAACATTATGTCTTTTTTACAAGAAGCATTTGGTGGAATTAAAGTAGTGAAGTCGTATCAAATGGAAGATGCTCTCCAAGAAAAATTTGCACAAGAAAATAAAAAATTATTGAAGTATCAATTAAAAGTTGTGGTTGCAGATTCTGCTACAAGTCCTATTATGGAGACATTAATAGTGGCTGCAGGTGTGTTGATTCTTGGTTTTTCAGCAAATTTAGTGATAGAAGGTTATTTAACTACAGGCGAATTTTGTGCTTTTTATGCTGCTTTAGGAACTATGTTTGATCCTATTCGAAAATTAGCAGATTTAAACAATACAATTGCCACTTCCATTGCTGGCGGAGAACGAGTTTTTGAACTTATGGATCGCGAACCAGAAAATTTAAAAGCAAGCAATGCATATGATTTGCAAGTGATTTCTAATCAAATTTCTTTTGACCATGTTTGTTTTTCCTATGAACCAAATAAACCTATTTTAAAAGATGTAACATTCACAGTAAAAAAAGGAGAAAAAATTGCCTTAGTAGGTCGCTCTGGAGCTGGAAAAACTACATTGATTTCCTTAATCCCTCGCTTTTATGATTTAGATTCTGGAAAAATTTTAATAGATGACCATAATATTGCAGAAATAAGTCTAGATTCTTTGCGTTCTCATATTGGTCTTGTTACACAAGAAGCCTTTTTATTCAACGATACAATTGCAAATAATATTGCAGCCAATACAGAAATCAATGATTTGGCCAACATTATACAAGCTGCAGAATCTGCATATGCACATTCTTTTATTAAAGATTTGTCGAATCAATATAATACATTGTATGGTGCAAATGGAATTGATCTTTCAGGCGGACAAAAACATCGTATTTCTTTAGCTCGAGCTATGTACAAACAACCAGAAATCTTGATTTTAGACGAAGCTATGGCAAATTTAGATGCAGAAAGCGAATCATATATTTTAGACGCTTTAGAAACATTTACAAAAGATAGAACAACATTTATCATTGCACATCGTTTTTCTACAATTGAAAATGTCGATAAAATTGTGGTGTTAGATGAAGGGCGTCTCATTGGATTTGACTCCCATAAAGAATTGATAAAAACAAATGACTTATATCGACACCTTTATGAACGCCAAGTCCATCAAAGTATTCTTGCCTAAATTTTTTCTAACAAGGGAAAACTCCCTTGTTAGTCCAATCTTTTAAAAAGCATTCTATTTTTAACTAGCAATTCATATTTTGTATTGTATAATAAAACAAATAAATATATGCATTTGATTGTTCCTTTTTATAAATTTCAACCATCAAAAAGGAGGGACTAGACTCCATTTGAGTTCTTAGTCAATTGATTATGAAAAGATTGTTTTATATTTTTTTTGTAGTATGTTTGTGCATAAGTTGTGGTCAAACAGCTGAAAAAAAATCTTATGAATATAAAGCCAATACAAAACCAATAAAAGTAGCTTCGTATGAAATCATGGACCAAGGACGCTGTCTCGGATTTGTTTATAAATATAAATATGAACGCCCTAATGGTGAATTACGCCATTATTATACTATCCAAGATATCAATGACATTATGATTGGATATGTAGGAGAACATGGTAGAACGATTGCATATACAAAATCAGGAGAAGAAAATTTAGGGAATAATCCTTTAGACTTAGCAGTGCAAAAAATCATGTATACTTCTTCAAATATGAAATTATATTTTGCAGGTACTACTCGAGAACCTATATTAGAACATCAAAAAATTGCTTCGCGAAAGCGTACTGTTAGAGAAGATTTTACATTAAGTGCTCGCAGACCTAGTACGTCAAAAAAACAGAAAACAACAGAGACTGAAAAAGATAACGATAGCGAGGAAGGAAGCGTAAAATTTGATGACGATGAAGATAGCTACGAATATGAAAGCGACGAAGACGAAGGCGATGAAGACGACGGTGAGAGAGAAGATTGGGGTGATATTGATAACGAAGAATGGTAAAATTCTTAGGAGGGTTTGAAATGCGTCCAATGATTTCTTATATATTTTGTTGTGTTTTGATGTTTTGTTTTGTTTCTTGTGCTTCCCATGTAGAAATACAGAAATCAGAAGAAGAATTCCTTCAACCTAGAGCAGATCATCGTTTATCTGCTGAGGAAGAGTCGCAAAAAATAGAACAAGCCAAAAATACACCTTCAGGATCTCCTGTAGGAGCTGCTGTTCAGACTATGAAAAAAGCAGAGTCAGAAATGTTGGCAACATTAGAATTATTGCAACAATTAAAAACAGGAGACCAAGTTTTAGATTGTCGCAATGATCTACAAAATTCTTTACAAAAAATTCAAACCTTTTTTAAGCCTGATCCTATTGTTTGTGACGATGTTTCTTTTTGGTTTTTTACAGACAAAGGTCGAGTAGGAATTTTTGAAGAAGATGGAGCTTTATTTTCTTGCACCATTGGGCTGTTTATGAATTTAAAGCAACTTACTGCTGTACAATATCGTGGTGATACTGTAGTGGAAACAGAATTTTATGTAGACTCTCAGAAAAAAGAATTAATGATCCATCGATATGTAGACCGAACTTTAATGCAGAATGAAAATTATACTTTAGCCAAAGATTAGGAGTTTCTAATGAGATATTTTATATTGGTTTGCGTTGTTATCCTATTTTGTAATGGATGTAGTTTGCTAGAACCAAAATGTACCCATTTAGAAACAAAAGTTCAAAATTTAGAAAAAGAAAAAATAGACTTGCAAACACAACATACAAATTTAGAAAAAGAAAATGTAAATTTACTAGAACAAAACAAAGAGTTACGTTCTAAAGGTAATTCTCTTGTTAAAGAATTACAAAAGATGCTCAAAACCAATGAAACCTTAAGTAAAACAAATCAAGAATTGATCAAAAAAAATGCAGAATTTTATCAAAATTATTTTGATCATCAAAATGCACAATTTCAAAAAGATAGTGATTGGTTGAGCAAAGCAGAAGAATATTTCAGTGATCAAGAGGAAGACGAAGGTTATATCCCAACTAAAAAACAAACAAAAAAAACAGAAATAGAATCTTTTGAAGAAGAAATGGAATCAGCATTTCAAGACACATTAAAGAAAGAAAAAACAGAAACAAAGGCAGAACTACAAGATGCAGTAAGTAGTGAAAAATTATTAGATTCTCTTTCTGAATATCGTTTGCATTTGATTAAAAACAATCTTTGGACTGCCTCAGATGAAAGAAAATATTTAAATTTTGAAATAAAATTAAAAGATTCTAAAGTATCAAATACTATCCTCGCAGAGGCAACGAAATTTCAAAAGGAATTAGAGGTAAGAACTCATTAAGGGGGAATCATGTATTTATCTGAAGAACGGAAATCTCAATTATTGGCACGTCATTCTGCTTTATTGGAATTGTCTAAATATTTAGATGTCAAAGATGAATCTCAATGGCTAAATTATGTTAAGAATGTATTTTTGTTTGAAAAAAATTTAGAATCTTCTAAAGATCCCAGCTATGCACAAAGTTTATTGTTTACAGATTTATTATCTTCTGATAAGCAACTAAAAAAAGTGATTTTATCAAAAGAATGGCAAAAAGCCAATGAATATTTTACTCTATCTCACAATGCAACTGATTTATTAGACACATTTTATCAATTAGAAATTGGTAATTTAGAGTGCACAGAAAAAAATAAATTACTGCGAACAAAATTAATTCGCAATGCCTTCTTTATTCAAGATGTCAAAGGTCAAGTGCAACATAATAAAGTTGCATTATCTTTTGTATTTTCTGAAAATACTCCTCGTTGGGACATTGAACATATTGAATGGAATATTCAAGAACAGCAAGGTGAATCTGTATTGGTAGGAGTCCCTTATATTTCTTTAGGTATGCCTAAACCTGATGGCAATGAAATGTATCGTGAAATTTTTGCAGTGACAGGATCAGAAAAAAAAGCTGTTGCTATTCTAGGCGTACAAAGTTTATTATGGAATAACCAACCTATGCGAATTACTGCAAAAGAGGTGATGGATAAACTACCTAATGACATCGATAAATTAAAAGAATTAGCAAATAAATTACCAGCTGATTTAAAACGTGTCTTTCAAACTTGGCTACAGCGTGATGTATTGGAACGTGAATTTACAAAAACAGGTTTATCGTTTTTATGCGATATGCTATATTGTTTTTCTCAAAGTGGTTATAAAAAAGAAGAAGTGTACTTATTGGATCGATTTGATACATTTGGTTTTCGTTTAGATAAAGTATCTAAAACAACGGGCTATGATTTTTCTGCTACTGTTCCTTTACATGAAACAATCTATAGCAAACCAACAATTTCTTGCTATATTCCTAAAGACAATGTTTGGGAAGAGTTATTGACAGGCAAAGCCAGCATTTCAGCAGGTCCTGTGCCACCTTTTTTACAAGAAGTGTACCATTTAGTTGGTATTGGAAAATTACAACCACGACCAGAGGATTTTCAAGCAGTAAAAGATTTATTTTTATTCATCCAATATGGTGAAAAAGTACCAAAACCTCCTATTCTTCCTATTTATAATGCTCTTCGACGCTGGTTAGAAGAATTGTCACGAAATGAAGAATATAAATATTTAGAAAAATTGTGTAATTTAGCGAGAATATTGCGACCTTATATTCATATTCCTTGTTTAGGTGAAAAACCATGTGGATTGCTTGACAGAGATCATAAAATCATATTAAAATTAGCACCTGATCAAAAGCCAGGCGTTATTATTGGCATTAAACAAGCTGGAATTTTAGTTCCTGAAGAACGATTGCCTTTATGTTTACCTGGAGTATATTGGGTTGCACGCCAACAAACATGTTTAGAAAAGTTGCTAGAAATGAATTCTGGCATGATTTTAGAAGCACCTGAAGAAATTCGAGATGCTTGGAAAATTTTAGGAAAAGAAGTCCAAAAAGATGCTTTGCTCGTATTTTTAAATTATTTATTGGCAGATATAGGAAAACTTCCTATTGAACAATGGGAAATGATTTGCAACACTATCAAAGATTGGAATAATTCTCAAGAAAAACCTATCCCTTTCTTAGCAGCTAAGCTAATTACGTACGAAGAATTTCAAGAATTGGAATCAAACAAAGAATATCGTATCAAATTAGCTCATACTTTGAAAGTGGGAGAAGGTACTGTAATTTCACAAGAATTGACAGCAGAACAATGCATCATTGTTTTAGGAAGTGGAGTACCACCTAAATTGTTACAATCCATTGAAACATTATATAAATGGGCTGTGGAACGAAAATTTATGGCACCAGAAAATACGATTGAGGCTATACGTTGTCGTTTAAAAACGTTCTTAGAATCAAAAGAACAAATTCAACCTTTACAAGAATTAATTGTTTTTTGTAAAACATCAGCAGAATTTGAAACTGTTAAAGAAGATGTTGAAATCTTAGAAGGATGGCTTTCAGAAACGCAGAAATAAGAAGAAGTCTATTCGGAGAACGTTTCCATGAGCACTATTTTAATAGTAGATGATGATCCAGATATTAGAGACACATTAGAAATGATTTTATTGGGAGAAGCGTACCAAGTTATCCAAGCTGAAAATGCCAAAGATGCTTTACGTCAACTTTCAGAACACACTATTGATGTGATGTTATTAGACAATAAAATGCCACCTGGAATGTGCGGATTAGAATTATTAGAAATTGTAAAAAAAAAATATCCTGATATGGAAGTCATTATGATTTCTGGCGTAGCTGGTATTGCAGATGCTGTGGAAGGCACAAAAAAAGGAGCATTTGATTTTTTAGAAAAACCACTAGATTTCCATAGAGTGTGCATCACAACAAAAAATGCTTTAGAATGTCGACAAAAACGTTTAGAAAATCAAAATTTAAAACGGATTTTGCATCAAAAAATACAAATTATTGGCAATAGTACAGCCATTCAATCTATGATGCAAAAATTAGATCGAATTGCACCATTGGAAGTTCGAGTTTTAATCACAGGAGAAACTGGGACTGGCAAAGAATTGATCAGTCAATATATCCACCATCATTCCATGCGCAGTCAAGGTCCTTTTATTGCGATTAATTGTGCTGCTATTCCAGATACTTTGATTGAAAGCCATTTATTTGGTCATGTGAAAGGTGCTTTTACAGGTGCTTTGGAAGATCGAAAAGGGAAATTTGAAGAAGCCCAAAAAGGAACGATTTTTTTAGATGAAATTGGAGATATGAGTCTAACTGCCCAAGCAAAAATTTTACGTGTGCTAGAATCTAATTGTTGTTCTCGAGTAGGATCTAATAACAATATTTCGTTAGATATACGAGTGATTGCTGCTACCAATAAAGATTTGCAAAAAGAGTGCCAAGAAGGAAATTTTCGAGAAGATTTATACCATCGCCTAAATGAAATGTCTATAGAACTTCCTGCTTTACGAGATAGAGAATCTGATGTTTTATTATTGGCTGATTATTTTTTATCTTATGATTCTCAAAAACATGGCATTGTAAGAAAAACATTTTCTAAAAAAGCAGAAGAAGTGTTGCTACATTATTCTTGGCCTGGCAATGTTCGAGAATTGCAAAAATTAGTTACACGAGTTTTAATTTTAAGCGATGGACATGAAATCACTGATAAAGATATTGAAAAAGAATTGCACAAAAGCACAACTTTTTCTCCTAACAATGAATATGAAGATGTTTTTTTAGCTCAAACATATGAAGATTTTAAAAATCAAGCAGAAAAATTATATTTATTAAAAAAATTAGAAGAAAATTCTTGGAATATGATGAAAACTGCAAAAAATTTAAATATACAGAGGAGTAACCTATATAAAAAAATGGATAAATACGGCATTTCTAAGCCAGAAGAAGAATAAATAAAATCCATATAATTTGATAGTCTCACAAATCCGTAGAGTTGCATGACACTGAAAATATAAAAGACAATCAGAAGTGAATAATACAAGGAATTTGTACAATGGCGAATAGCGAGCAAAAGGTAAAAACAAAACGAATAACAGCAGATGAAAAAGAAAAAGAGTTACAACAAAAAATTATTTTTTTAGAAAAACGACTACATGATACAGAAAAACTAGTCAAAGATATTCTTCAACAAACTCAGGAACAAAAATTAGAAACTTCATTTCATGAAACATTTAGTCCATGGAAAACATTAACAGCCGCTGGTCGATTCATTATAAACAAACAACGTTGGAGTAATATTTGGATTCATTGTAAAAATTTATTTTTTTGGTCCATACAACGTTGCATTGATTTGGGAAAGTGGATAGGAAAATATTTCTTACTTATTTTTCAATGGTTAAAAACATTGTCTAAAAAAAGTTTAGAAACATATGGAATAAAAAAAGTGATCGGTTGTTGTTTAGGAATTTTCTTTGTCATTTTTCTTTTTATTTGGCAACCTTGGTCTCATTTTAATATTTCGATTTCCATTACAAAAAAAGGCACAGACGAAGGCATCACAGAATATACAAACGAACGCATCACAGAATATAATGGGAAAACAGTAGTATACCCTGAGGAAACTAGCGTAGTATCTACTAAAGATTATAATGTAGTATATCCTAAGGATAATAGTATAGCGTATCATGAAAAAAGGAACGTGGTAGTTCCTACAGTTTCTTCTCCTAAAGATTGGCATTTTACTAGCGATCCAGCAACAACAAATCCAATACTTCCTACGCCGGAAAAAGAAATTGTGCCAGAACAATTGGTAGCCCCTAAGCAAGAACAAATTGTTCAAAAACCTGTTGTACCTATTTCCATACCTCCCACATTCGAACGATTACTAGAACCTGAAGTGATAGAACAACCTGATGAAGCTGACCGAGAACGATTGGCAGATCTTTTTGCAAGATCTGAAGATAAAAAATCTTTATTAAATCGAGTCGATGCCATTAGTGATTTAGCTGAAGATAATTCATTAGCAGCAGCACATCAGTTAATGATTTTATTAGATGATGAACACCCAGATATTCAATGGCAAGCAGCACGTGGTTTAAGCAAAATGAAGAAACGATACGTTCCTGCTGCAAAAAAATTAGCAAAAATTGTTCAAGATAAATCTTATTCTTTAGAATTGCGAAAGGAAGTCATTGTAGCCTTAGGAAGTATGGGAAGTGTGTATGAGCAAGATTTATTATTTCAAATTTTAAATAATCCCAAAGAAGATGAAGAATTTAGAAATAATGCTATCACCGCCCTGAGTTTAATTGGTGATGGAGAAATTGCAGGGAAATTAATGCCCTTTTTAGATGATCCTTCTATTTCGATTCGACAAAGTGTAATTACAACATTGGGGAATTTTTCCTATCCTTTTGCTACAAATAAATTGCTACAGATTTTAGATACAGAAAAAGATTACAACATTCGTAAAGAAACGATCCAAGCATTAGGGAAAATTACAGATAAAGCACCTCAAATTGTTTCTTATCTAGTTGAAGCATGGCATAAAGAAAAAGACGAATCTTTAAAAATAGAAATTCGCAATTCTATTTCTGCTTTACTTTCTTCTAAAGAAATTCCTACAGAAGTTGTAGAAGAGGCTCATAAAATTTTAATAAAGTAGGAGTAGATATGGTAGACATCCTTGTTTCTATTGTAGTGTATCATACAGAGCCAGCAATTTTAGAACGTTGCATTTCTTCTATTTTGCAAGAAACATTACTAGTTCGTGTTGTAGTCATTGATAATTCGACAGATAATACATTAGAAAGATCATGTCAGAAACTAGGAGTAGAATATTTTCACTTATTAAAAAATGTAGGTTATGGTACTGGTCATAATGTGGCTATTGAAAATTCAATTGTGGAAAAAATTCCTTATCATCTTGTAATAAATCCTGATGTATATTTTTCTGCAGGAGTGTTATCAGAATTAAAAAAATTTTGTGATGCCGATAAAAAAATTGGTCTTATAACACCTAAAGTTTTATATCCTGATGGTTGTATTCAACATAATTGTCGTTTAATTCCTAGTTTTTTTGATTTATTTATTCGACGTTTTTTGCCAAAAAATTGGTTCTCTAACTATAGAATAAAAAACGAGTTTCGTTTTTCAAACTATGATACTATCATGGAAGTTCCTTTTATTTCTGGTTGTTTTATGTTTTTTCAAACAGCTGCTTTAAAACAAATCGGACAATTTGATGAACGATTCTTTTTATACATGGAAGATGTGGATATTTCACGCAGAATGTATGCAAAGTATAAAAACATATACTTTCCTAAAGTTTCTGTGTTTCATGATTGCCAAAGATCTTCTTATCATTTAGGGCATGCATTTTTGTATCACGTTCATTCAGCTTTAAAATATTTTTGTAAATGGGGATTTATTTTTGATAAAGAACGTTCTATATTGAATAAACGAGCATTAGATTTTTTTAAAAATAGCTACCAGTTTCACAATGAAGGTAAAAAAGTATGAAAAATTTAGACTCCAGCTTCTCTGACATAAATTTAGAAAAACAAGATGGGTATTGGATTTCACCCATAGATCAAAGTTTAATGTTATGGATTCCTATAGGAAGTGTGGTTATTGGCAGTGATGCTAATCATGTGTATCGTGATGAACGACATTGCAAAGAAGTATATTTGCGCGGTTTTTTTATGGATGTACATAAAGTGAAACGAGAAATGTACAAACAATTTTTAGAATGCATTGGTGAAGAACATAGTTCTTTCTGCCATCCTGACGAACCTGTAAATAAATCGCATATACCAAAACATTGGAGCGAACAATTAGAAAACTTGTTGCAACCAGTGACTGGCATAGATTGGTATGATGCATGGGCATATTCACAATGGGCTGGTAAATCATTGCCTACAGAAGCACAATGGGAAAAAGCTTGTCTTGTAGAACCTTGTTGTGAACCTTCGACAAAAAAGGAACAACATTACGAAATTCAAAATTTACTTGGCAAAGGTTGGGAATGGTGTTTAGATAGTTATTCCTTACAATATTATTCGCAATTGCCACGTTATGAACCTTGCTGTTTAGAAAAAAAAGATTGCAAAGTTACAAAAGGTTGTCTCAGTAATGCGAACTTACCTTTAAAGCGTTCTTCCTTTAAAAATGCATATCCTATTTTACATCGTGATGATAATATAGGATTTCGTTGCGTGTACACTGTATAAGAGTAATCATTTTTAAAAAATTAAGTTATGTTGACATTATAAAATAAATAAAGTATAATTAGACTAGAAAAAAATTCTTGTTTCTATATTTTATTTATCTCTAAACAAGAAAGGCTATGTCATGGCAAAAGCAATCCCCATGCTGGATATGGAATGGAATCTTGCAGTGAAAGTCAAAAGCAATTTAGATTTATTCAATTATTTATCTAGCACTCTAACATCAAGACAATCTCTTCCTGCAGATAAAGTGCATCCCACAGAATTTTTCCCTAAACCATAATGAATTTATGTATTGTAAGTAAAAATTTTTTAAAAATATCTCTTAACAAAAAGAATAAATAAAACGATCAAAAACTATTGATTTAAAAAAACTATTGATTTTAAAAAAAAAATAATATAAAATTGTATACATTGTTATAAAAAAAATAATATAAAATTGCTATTATTGATATAATAGCAATGAAGTTCAAATTATAATAGCAATGAAGTTTAATAAATTTTTTATTTAGCATTGATGGATAGGAGAGTCCATGGCGGAATTACTGTTCCAATCCAAACAAGAAAAGTTACCCGATGGTTCCCCCATAATCATTACAAAAATATTGGGTGCTATTGATGGTACAACTGTTCGTCAATTTGAAGATAAATTGATCGGCTTTTTCAATCAAGGTGTAAAAAATTTAATTTTGACCTTTTCTGAAGTAAAATATATTAATAGTACAGGAATGGGTCTCTTGGTTAAATTGGCAGATAAATTTCAGGAAGGCGGAGGAGACATCAAGTTAGTCAGTGTGCCAGAAAAGGTAATCGCACTCTTTGATATGCTTGGTCTATTGTCTTTATTTAAAATTTATGAAACGGAAGAAGATGCAGTAGATTCCATATCTCATACGGATATCCCCAAAGCAAATTCTCCACAAATGGCTCCAGTAGCTCCTCAAAAACCTATAACAGCACCTGGACCTGCAGTACCACCACGACCTGCACCAGCTCCTATGCCTGCAGGTGGCAATCGAGCTATGGCAGGAGGCGGAGGTAGACCTCCTGGACCAGCAGTAACACCACGACCTGCACCATCTCCTGCACGTCCTCCTATGCAAACACCACCTCCTGCACCAGTAGCAGCTCCTATGGCACCTATGCCAGATGTCATGGGTGGTGGTCTTGATATTAGTGGAGGAATTGAAATTGGCGGCGAGGATGATTTTTCTGCTCCTGCACCTTCCTTAGTTTCTTGGCCTTATGATGCACTTTGCGAACATTGTCGTGGCAATATTCAATTTAGTTCAAGAGGAAATTTCCAATGTCCTCGTTGTCACAGTTTTATTGCCATCAATGAATATGGACAGCAAACTGTCTATAGTAGCACAAGTTCAAAATTATCTGAAATTAAGTGTCCTTGTACACCTCAATATAATATGGCA
>Ga0180028_1124347_pt1 | contig 12147 bp, 8 predicted proteins | sample BioARNtimezero_FD_135970 | JGI IMG/M metagenome (GOLD analysis project Ga0180028, IMG submission 135970) | Anaerobic biogas reactor microbial communites from Seattle, Washington, USA - Biogas_R1-A RNA time zero (Metagenome Metatranscriptome) | ecosystem: Engineered > Bioreactor > Anaerobic >...
GCCAATTCTGGTATTATCACCTATCCATATCTTTTCTGCGCATACTATTTGTAACCCCATATTTGTCGCACCAGGACCAAAACGAAGTGTAGCACCTTTGAATACTTGAATATCGCTTCCATTTTTTATGAAATTATTACCATCAATTTGAAGTGTTGATCCAGCTTCAAGTAAAAGTCGAGTTTCCATTCTAGATTTTCGATTACGTTTTAAACCGACCTTGAAAATACCATTTGTAACGTTAATAACAGCTGTAGGATGCAAATCAAGTGCGCAATAGCTTAAGGGTTGAAAAAAATTACCTTTAAGGATATTTGATTTTGTATTTTTTCGTATAATATTGTAACGAATCATACGCAGAGTATCCATAGGAGATTTTAAATACCCTAGCATAATTTTTATAAAATTTTTAAGTAATTTTATTCTACCGATGGAATTGTTTCTGCTATCAGGAAAATACTTTTCTGCTACCTGATCAAAATCCATTCGATCCAGGTCTGTAAACATTTCTTCTCGATTAATATCAGGATATTTTACAGGATCCATAATAGCAGGTTTGTTTCCAATAAGAATATCTTTTAAAGCAAACTCTTTACATTCAACACTTGCCTTTATTTTTTCAAAAAAAGATTCGCCTTTTTGAGTATTAAGCATTACTAATGATGTACCAAGATTTCTATCCAATGAAGGATCGATCTTTTCTATTCCCCAAAAATCACCTAATGTAATATCTGCTATACGAGGAAGCCCTTTAAACTTACAGTCATAACAGGAAGGCCGTTCGTACATATTAAAATGATACCCGCGGCGATAATGATCTTCATGACCCTTACCGTAATAAACTTCACCATTATCAAATACAACTTTACGGGCCAAGCTACGCCAACCTAGATCTTTGTTTTTAGCCTTAATATAAACGATCTTGGAATTATATTTTTTTTCTAGATAATCAAGATACTTGCGGTAAACCTTGGGCGAATTGGTTGCCCTGCATAAAAAATCTACAATTATTAAATTTTCATAATCCTTTTTCAAATAGCTTCTGAGAGCTGCCATTTGACAAGGAGAACCACAAGCCAGTACATATTCTCCGATAATCAATAAATTTTTTATTTCTTTATAGAGACCAACAGCCAAACTTTGTACATATTTGCTACTTCGTAAGCGAACCAGATCCTTTTTGTTATTTGAAATGAAATTTGATACAGAAAAATCTTCATTAAATATGGCACCGCTGACATATCCCCCTTTTTTGTATATACAATTAGCAAGTGCCGAGAAAATGCCACCCGAAGTGCTATCAAAACGAATAGTTATATTTTTATGATAACCACCATAAACGACAGGATATTTTTGATCATATTGTTTGATTTCTTTTATATTAAGAATTGGACATATGCTATCACATAAACCACAATTCGAACATTTAGATTCGTCGATTATTGGGTACCAGAACCCTTCATAATCGGATTGAAACGAAATTGCGTGTTGTGGACATATATCACCACAAGCATTGCAGCCACAACAATCCTTTTTATCAACAATCTGAATCATGTAACAAAACTCTTTGAATTTTACCATTTTGTGTCCGAGGTATTTCATCAATCAAGGCATAAACAACCGGAATTTTATATCCCTCTATTTTCCCTATTAACTCTTCAGTAATTTTTTCAAAGAAAATTTCTATACACGGTGCCTTTACAATAAACGCTTTTACAACCTCTCCTAATACATTGTCGGGATCCGGAATTGCAACACAGGCGCAATCAAGAATACCAGGAATAGTTAATAGTATTTCTTCAACTTCAACAGGGCTCACTTTCATTCCGCCTACATTTATAAGTTCCTTTATACGGCTTTTCAAATATATGTATCCTTTTTCATTTTTATAACCCCAATCCCCCGTGCGGAAATACTCTCCAAAAAAAGTTTTGTCGTTAAGTGTATTAAGATATCCTTTAGTTACATGCTCACCTTTTACACAGATTTCGCCATCTGTATAAAATGGTAATATATTACCCTGTTCATCGAAAATTTGTATATCAGTGTTGGGAGAAGCTTTGCCTACAGAGTCAAGATAAGCCTCATCTTCGTGAAACTCCATAAAAGCAGATCGCGATGCTTCTGTTAATCCATAGTGCATTGTGACCCGGGTATTGGGAAATAAAGAAGATAGTTCTCTCTTTTCATCTGAAGAAAAATAAGCGCTACCCATTTCTATATATTTTATTTGATTTGCATACTGGGACAGTTGATTACCGCTCATCTTGCGCAAATAATTCCAGCTAGCAGGAACCATTGTAAAACCAGTCACATTTTCTTTCTCGATAATTTTGAAAATTCGTTTTACGTTAACAAAGCTGCCTAAGAGAATCAGAGTAGCACCCTTAGTTAAACAACAGCGAATTCTTCCCAATCCAAAGGAGTGGCTTGCAGGAAGGGACAACAATTCGATATCATCAACTGCATTTCCTATGAATTGGTTGATATTGCGAGCAGCAGCCGATATGTTTGCATGTGTCAGTTGCACACCCTTAGGCACCCCAGTTGTTCCTGTTGTAAATAATATATCAGCTATGTTATTGAGAGGCGGAAACTCATTAAAATTAGAACTATCAATCCTTTCGAGTTGTTCAAATTCTTTTAGTGATAAACTTGGATACTCAATATTCCTTTCTTCAAATCCTATAACGCAAAGAGGATTAACTGTATTTACGATGAGTTTAAAACGAGTCGGATTTGTTTCAACAGCAATCGGAATAACAGTCAATCCTGCTAAATGAGCACCAAAATAGGCAAACATAAAACCCATTTGTTTTCCTGCAGCAATAATTATTGCCCCATTCTTTTTATAAAAAGAGAGCAATTCAAAATGATTCTTTGCCGAAAGTACATAATCACATAACTGACGATAGGTAACGAAATTCATTCCACTTTTTATGGCAACTTTATTAGGAAACAATGCCGCATTCGTCCAAATTTTCTGTTCAATTGTTTGCACCATTCACACAGGCCCTTTGATCAATGTGATAATATCCGAAACATCTTCTAGTTCCATCAAGTCCTCGGGTTTGAACTTGATATCAAATGTTCTTTCAATTTCAACAATAATTGCAACATGGTGAAGAGAATCCCATTCAGGAATATCACCAATAATTGTACCCAAACTAATTTCACTTACAGATACTTTCAAGATTTTAGCTATAATGTCAATTATTTTCTCATCCATAAGAATATTCTCCTAAAAGCTTTTTAACAATTCCGGCTTTTGATTGAGTCCCCTTAAGTTGTGTAAGAGATTTGTTATTGCTTACCCACCACTGAAAGGACCCCAAAAAAATGGACCCTGCATTAAGAAGCATTTTTCCTTATATGTTCTAAATCCGTCGGTCTTAAATCACCAAGTTTTGAATGAATTAGATTGCAATTGTAAAGACATTCGATTTAAATAGAATTATACATGCTGTACATGATTTAAATCAAGTATATTCAGATGATTGATCAATTTCGTTTTTAGTGTTCTGAACAATAGCTCTGCTCTTACTCTGAACAAAATGGTTGTATTCTATTACCATTCTGACCTTCGCGAAATACTGAATACCACGAATAGAAGTGATTTACGTCTCCATAACTCCCCTTGGAGGGTCCTAAGAACCGATTTGCATCCAAGGATATCACTTGGGCACCATTTGACAACGATACGGGAGAAAGGGTCTAAAAAAATGTCTTTTCTCCAACGGTAAATCGTACTATGGAATATCCCAAGATCTTCTCCTATTTGAATATCTGATTTGTTCGATTGGTCTGATATAAAACACATACCAGTGCGTAGCATAAAAGTAGTAACCGACCACACCGTATTGATAACAATGCTGAATCAATTATACTGCCTGGTCATAGGCCGGGGAAATATGACATATTAGAAAAATTATATTACCAAGCATCCTTACATCTGCAGAGCACCTATTGAAACTTGTCAACAATTTGTGATATTTAATAATGAATTTAAATATTCATGGGAGATTTTTCTTTGTACATTCAAGATTTCATTTACTTTTTTCCAGTCCAAGGTTTTTTTTACCAAGTTTATGTCAAGCTCAGAGATAGAGTGAATAATCCGATCTTCAAGATTAAACATATCAAGTAAAGATTGAAATCGTGCCATACCTCTGTGAGGATTAGCATATACTATAAAAGGTTTATTGAAAATTATGGAGAAAATCGTACCATGAAAAGAATCGGTCAAAATGAATTCCGCATCGTAAAATCCTCTTAACCAGGATTCTACTGGAGGAGCTATTCTTTTTGCCACTTGTTCGTCTTCATATTCAGTCGGTTTATTTACTTTGAAAGGCCTTATATTCAATTCCTTTGAAACAATCTCAATCAATTTGTTGTTATCTTCTCTTTTATCTAATAAATATACCAGTAGTTCACCAGGGCTTTTCTCAACACCTTCATCCTTCACAATCCCTATGTAATCACTTTTTTCCAGAAGCATTGTAGGATCTAGAGTATGAATAGCATTAATACCAAATTTTGATTTACACAAATTAATAGCGGATTTTTCCCTCACAGATACATTGTTGAATTTTTTCGCTAATCTGGAACTCATTTCAGTTTGTTCTTTAGTATATTCCCACTCATCTGTTCCAAAAGACGCCGAATATGCTACCCTTATAACATTATCGTCTTCTGTAAATGACAGGAAATACTCATCCAAACCTACCGGCAGATACTTTGGTCGCCAGACTTGGTCACTACCAACGACATATCCTTCAAAACCATACTTTTTCTTCATTTTAATTAAATCTTTTTTAAAATATATCGGAAAAGTTTGGGGTTGTATATACTTATTAATAAATTTTGATGTATTGGAATATAATATTTTTTCTCTTTGTGCAATTGTTCTTTCAATAAAAAGATCAATTTCTCTGAAAAAAACATATTTAAGTATTACTCTTTTAACAAATGCTAAAGGTACTCTCCAAAAAGGCATTATGCCTTTTTGCCGCTTTATGGCCCAAGCTTCATGTCCTTTCTCTTTTAATATTCTTTGCAATGCATACAATTGTAGTATTCCGCCAAAATTATGATACGGAAAAATTGACAATAGACCTATCTTCATTTTTTTTCCTTATGGTTTTAAAACAAATATCGTTTAAGAATGCCCATGGTACGGTTGACATCAATTGGATGCAAGGCAATATTACCTGTTCCAGTTTAGAAACCATCCACCTGGAAGAGAGGTAGATGTGTCTGCTGAAGTATGCAATTTGGATTCTATCCCGTTTTCGGTTTTGGTTTTTACTGCAAATTCGAAAAATCCGTTTCCAATTTTCGAATGATGCAAAGTATATTTATTTTCTTTGGTTGTAGCAACTGAGGCCCACGTACTATCTCCCATTTTTCTGAAGAAAAGGTCATATGAAAACGATTCTATTGCATCGTTTGTCTCATTCCACGCGATGTCAACCGAATCCGCACTGGAATTAATCATTAGAAGCTCTTTTCCAGTATTAAGAAAGACAAGTTCGCGCGTTTCTTTTTCTGTGCCGCAGCCCAAAATGATGAGTAAAAGAAATTCCAATTTTTTAAATACTGATAAAATGTGATTATCCATATAGCTGTCCTCTGTCTAAACACACTGAGAATCAAGCTTTTAAACAATGTATTTAGAACAATAAAGTTGTTCTACAAAACTCTCAATAATAGGTCACTAAATTCTTATTTTTAGCATTATTTATGCATATAGTATAAAATTTCATATGTCTTTCAGCCAACGATTTAATGCTGAAATTTTCTACTACAAATTTTCTTCCGGTTTTTCCAAATGTCTCTCTCTTTTTTTTATCTTTTATAAGTCCGATTGATTTCTCTTTAAACATTTCCTTATTCCCAGAAGGAATAACAAAACCGGTTTTATCATTAATTAATCCCGTAGCAGTTCCCCCGATATCATATGTGATTACGGGAATCTCCATCGACTGCGCTTCAATAAGTATTCTTGGCATACCTTCATGGTGATAGGTCGGAAAAAGAAGCAGATCTGTATTTTCAAATTCATTTTTAATGCCTTCCCTGTCTAATTCGCCCATAAGTCTAACATTTGCTGGATATCTCATGGTTAAAATTTTCTTTTTGATAGATTCATGATAATCTTTATCATCAATCCTACCCGCAAATGTCAGTCGTAGATCAATGTTCAAGTTCATAAGCTCTATTACAAGCTCAAGCAGTTCCATCTGTCCCTTAGTAGGAGAAAAACGGGCTGGTAGGAATATATTAACATATTGGTTGTCCCGATTTTTATTGCGTTTATAAAATTCAGTGTCGATCCCATCCGCTACATTAAAAAAGCGATCTTTTATTTTTTTGTGGTACATCTTTATCAGAAACTCCTGAGACCCCACAGCTGCCAAACACTTGCGTTTTCTGAGATAAATTGGCCAGCCTATCATTTGCGAAATGGTTTGTAATTGCAAAGGGAATTGCTAAATTTCTTGCTATTTTTCGCAATTCCATGGTATCCAGACCGCCAATATAATGAAATACTAATAGATCCGGGTTTAAATCAGAGATGTATTTTGAAATGCGGTCTTCGATTATTCCTTCCTGTGGTGCAGCATTTCTGGAAATTTTCAATGCTATACCATTGCCAACCAACTTACCATATAATAAATATACAAGTGCTTTCTTAGCAATGTTAAAAGGATTTCTTTTGGAATCATGTACTGAATTCCCATCAACGAATGCAACTGGTACAAGAGATAAAGATCCACTTATCCCTTTTATTTTTTGTATCTTATCTGTAGTATTGCTCATATACAATCTACTAATTTCGATCTCATATTTATTGATCAACTCGTTATCCAGATCATTCAGATATCGTTCCACTCCGCCGACTGCTTCAAATGCATGAGCAAATCTTAAAATTTTCAATTCTATCTCACTTCTTTTTAATTTACCAATACTATCATGACTTATAAAAGAGTTTTACCTGTCTGTAATCCATAATTTATTAGGAGGTTTAACTTTTTTTACAGGATCGATCTTGTATGGATACTCATAAGGCTCATAGAATTTTTCCCATTCGTTTTTCTCATTGCAACGATACAGGACACCGCAACTGTCGGGATTAGCCTTATTCCATTCACCTCTGTCTGTAACCCAGAATGCAACGAACCTTTTGCATTCATCAATTCTCATCATCTCATCATAAGTACCTACTCCGATGCCTGAAGATCCATCGAATTTTTGTGCATCCTTATAATATTCTACATCCTGTTTAATGAAGTCGGCAGGAGTAATACTTGTTGCATTACATTCAGTCTGACATACTGTGCTAATCGTTACACCACTTCCAACAGCCATAAGTGAATCCTTTTCATTTAGATTTCTCCATATATAGGCCGGTTCAGAAGCCGCAACTTTGGGATCCATCCCAACACCAATCTGATCGTCCAGAGGATAATCATCAATACAAGCACATTTGGTATCTTTTCCGCTGTTCCCGCCACACGTAGTTTGATCGTATGCATAGTCCCGAAGAGTTATTGTCCGTTTCTGACCATTGAGAACAAACCTGTTTTCGAAGATAAATCCGGTACCACCTCTCATATGGATTGCAGTCCATGAATTCATGTCAGATGTATAATTTCGATAAACTTCCCAATGCCTTACGCTTCTCATTGAATTAGTACAACGTCCATGACCATCAACATAGTAATTATCAAAGTAATTATATCTAACAACACCTCTGCTATTGTCATTTAGATCAACAAAAATTGCAGCATTCGATGTTCTTTTGTCATATATAGCGACGTTATTTTCAATAAACAGATTTTTCTCTTTTTTACCAAAGCTTGATGGTTCCTGCCAGGAAGTGGAGTGTCCTCGTGTAAATACCGTTTCATTTCCAGCATAAAAATAATTGCTGTCTATCAAACCATAAGCACTGCTATATATAGAATACGCAAAACGATATTTTCTACTGTTAAATTCACAATCAGTAATCCTGAAATCATTACCTCTTGGTGTAACAGAGATCATGCTTTCGTTTGTAAGTCCGGTATCTGCGAAAAAATAGAATCCTCTTATTGTAGCCGGAGCACTGATGACACACGAGGCATTTATATAAGATCCTCCTTTCCCGAGAATAATGACTGTGGAATCTCTTCCATTTCGTCCTGCTCCCATAAGTGTAACCGCCTTATCGATTCTAACACAGGAATCTTTGTTTGACCAGATAGCCTTTCCAGACCTTACTGAAATGGTGTCACCCCAGCCTGCTAATAAAATGGCATGGTTGATATCTCTAGCAGAACATGATACTGTATCTGCTGATTTGCATGCTCCCCACGTTACAAAGACAATACTGAAAATGGTCAATATTTTATTCAATTAAACCTATACCCCATATTTCAATTATATTTGGAGTAGTTTGAACGTTTCAATAACAATTATTGTATATTCAGGCTCTAAAACTTATATAATCTGGTTCTATATTATTTACTTACAGTACATTAGAGACGATTAAATCATTTTGTCTGAGCCATAGCTCAAATACCACCAAGCTAAAAAGTACTTTGTGATTGTCATTACGACCTTTTTGGTGTTCACCAAGCAGTCTTTGAACCGTATTTTTCTGCAAATATTTATATAATAAAGATTGGCTGTCTTCAAGTACATTCACCATCTGACTGTTAATTGCATGATTAAACCACTCATCAACCACATTAACACCAAAACCGCGTTTTTTTCTACCTATAATTTTTTCAGGTAAAAAACGACGACAAATCCGTTTATGAAGCCATTTTCTTTGTCCAAACCTTATTTTGAAACTTCCATCCAATTTTTGTGCATATTCCACAATTTCTTTATCTAAAAAAGGAACACGGAGTTCCAAACTGTGTGCCATAGACAATTTATCACCATACATTAACAATTCATCAGGAAGTGAAGATCTCAACTCAATTAGTTGTAGCCCTCCAATTTCATCCAGTTTTTCGATAATCTCGACAATTTCAGACCAGCATTGTTCTATTACAATATCAGGGTCAGCACCAAGCAAACCATCATAAAACAATTTGTTTATGGTATCTCCCGGCAAGAGAGAAAAAATATTGCGATATCTTTGAAATTTATCTTTTGTACCTAATGAAGAGACCGCTCTTTTAAGTGCTTCGTTTCTTGGCAGTGTATATATTAAATTACTTACAATTGATTGAAAGATTTGCGGCATACGACGTAAAATATACCCATATTGCGCACCAAGATGCCTGGAATAGCCTCCAAACAATTCGTCTGGCCCCTGCCCTATCAATGCAACTTTAACATCCTGCCTTGCTTTTTGGCAAACAAAATACATAGGGACAACAGATGATGAAGCCACCGGCTCCTCTAAACAGGATATTATTTGGGGAAGCTCAAGTTCAAAAGTTTCACGATCTATTAAGACAGCCTCATTGCTTGCTCCATAAAAATCAGCCGTCTCTTTTGCATCTATCAACTCGTCGTCTTTATAACTTTTTCCATATCCTACGGTAAATGTTGGCCAGTTCTTTCCATTTTCTGACATGAGGGCCAAAAGAAGTCCGGAATCAACACCTCCGCTCAGTAAAATGCCCACAGGTACATCACTGATTAGCTGTCGCTTAACTGCATTTCTATATAAGCAAAAAAGCTCTTCTTCAGCATCAGTAATGGAAGGTGCTTTTTCAAACAAGGTTGGCACATAATTATACCAGCGACGTTTATCCATTTTTCCATTAACTACTTCGATCATTTCTCCAGCAGCAAGTTTGAAAACATCCTTATAGAGAGTTCCTGGTGAAGGTGTATATCTGTAACGCAGGAAAAGATTAAGAGAAACCGAGTCCACTTCAGGACAAGTTCCTAAGGCTGCGATTATCGGACGAATTTCTGATCCGAAAAAAAGATCAGATCCGGTATTACAATAATAAACCGGTTTTATTCCCATGGGATCACGGGCAATTATTAAACGGTTTTGTGCTGTATCCCAGATTGCCAAACCAAACATTCCATTCAAGCGATTCAGCACATCTGCTCCCCATTGCTTATATCCATAAACTATGACTTCTGTATCAGAGGATGTTAAAAAGCGGTGGCCTTTTTTTTCCAGTTCTGTTCGCAACTCCCGAAAATTATAGATTTCACCATTAAAAACAACCCAGATACGCTTTTCATTATCAGACATGGGCTGGTGACCATCTGAAAGGTCTATTATTGACAACCGCCTAAAGCCCAGTCCAATCTGTCTGGATACATAAAATCCAGAATCATCGGGTCCGCGGTGAACAATGGAATTCATCATTTTTAGAATTCGTTCTTCCAGTACCAGTTCACCGTAAAAACTATACTGACCACATATTCCACACATAATTTATTTACTACCTTCTTTATTAAGCTCACATTTCACTATATAATCTGAAGCAGAGAGCGCGAAAAACCTGAGATTGCCCCCAACGGTGCATTGGTACGTTATCCCAGCCTAAAAGTAATCTTCTGGAACGGAAATGCCCTTTTTTGAGCCACCAGCTCACAAGCAGTTTATCAATCGTGTTATCAACGAGCCTATCCAGCGCCTCAAATCTTCCACGAATCATTGTGCCCAGGTTTATACACTCTGCACAATCGTAAAGCTCATTTCTATAAACGGTAAGCCTTGGTGCTTTCGAAAAGGGTTTTGGAAGTTCATCGGAATCAAAAAGATTATTTACATAATAATCTATTCCTCTGGCAATTGATTCTGTTATTCTTTTATCATCGATTATTTTTTCCGCTTTTATCAATCCCTTAAGTACAAAACAGGTATGAAAATGATCGATAAAATTCCTAGTTCCGTCTACAGCATAAGGCCAGGAACCATCTTTATTTTGTGACTGAATTACGAAATTAACATTTTTTCTGGCTGCAACAAGATATTCATCCGAATTAAACCTTTTAAATGCTTTACACAGCAACCCCGCCCGATAAGAGCTTGCATTAATAACCAGATAACCCGCATTTGGATAATAAGCGCATGAATTCGTATCCGTAGCGATCTCCTTATCATCAATATCATATAAAGCATGATCTGCAACCGATCGCATTACTTTCAACCACTTTTCATCTGGGCAGATATCATACGCCAGTTCAAAAGCCTCATAGCCATAAGGTGTTGTGGTAATTAATGGCGTACCTTGAGGAATAGTACCACCTTTGGTTTGCCAATCAAAAGGATATCCCCAACAGTAATTCTTGAATTTGACACAGCGTGTCTTTTCAAGTACATCTAAAAAATGCTTGCATTTTTTTAAGAAAGCCTCTTTTTTTAGTAGTTTGTACATCATTGCGAAACCCATAGCAAAATGGGCATCAGAAATTGGGAGTCGCATTGGCGGATGGAAAAGCTTGCGTGTAAAAGGCAAAAAAGCTTCACAAAAAACTGCTGGTGCTACAACAACTTTCCCAAGTAACGCACTTTTATAGTAAAGTTTTTTTGAATACCTTCCGATCCAACTTGCGTAAAAGTCCTGATGATCTTGAGAAATTTCACCAAATTTTTCAAGCCAATCGGTAAATTGTATCAAAGCCTCCAGTATCTTCTTATCTCTTTCTGAAATCATTTTATATTTCTTTCGATAGAGCTCCCCTTAATCATGGCAGGGGTTAAGTATGAAGAATCATTTTTTATTACATATTCTATTAGTACAATCCAAGAAACCTGAAAACATCCGTTCTATTGAACCATTTTCCATTATATCTTTCCTGGCATTTTCAGAAAATTCTTTTCTTAAAGTATCATTTTCCAATAATAAAATCAATTTTTCTTTTAAAGATGATAGATCATTTTCGGGAACGATAAACCCATTTCTTCCAGGTGTCAGATAATTGATTTCAGGAGGCTGAAGACCATCTTCGGTGACAACGGGCAAACCCCAGTAGAAAGCTTGGTTTAATCCCAGCCCAACATCTCCTGGTATACAAAAAATATCGGACATCTTGAAAATCTTGCTTATTTGGATATCCCGAGGATCATAGATCTCACCTAAATAGATGGTATTTTTTTTATTAATGATACTGCTTAAATCCGCTCCCATGGAATCACCAACAATCACAAGTCCTGTATCAGGTAAATCTATA
>Ga0180028_1035668_pt1 | contig 11990 bp, 9 predicted proteins | sample BioARNtimezero_FD_135970 | JGI IMG/M metagenome (GOLD analysis project Ga0180028, IMG submission 135970) | Anaerobic biogas reactor microbial communites from Seattle, Washington, USA - Biogas_R1-A RNA time zero (Metagenome Metatranscriptome) | ecosystem: Engineered > Bioreactor > Anaerobic >...
ATCTCAAATCCCTGCCCTATGAGAACCAGAGGAGGATTTCGATGCTAACCTTAGCGCATAAGCACTATATAGAGAATGCAGCCACAGCATGGTTGAGGGAATTGGTCGCGATATCCAGCCCGTATTTTGAAGAGGCATCTCTTATCGGGTATCTGGAAGACCGATTGAAACAATCCTTCAAAACGACCGTCCAAACCTACGAAGAGCGAAACCTTTTAGGGCACCCCTTCTCAGGTGTTAATCTGATAGCGGATTTCGGGGATTTCACGAATGGGTTTGTCGTCCTGAACGGCCACGTCGACACGGTGATCCGGACAAACGATTGGGATCAGAATCCCTTGGAACTGCGCATTGAGGGCGATCGTTGTTCGGGTCTGGGGGCGTTGGACATGAAGGGTGGCTTAACCGCGTTCATCGTCGCGATGGAAACGATGCGACACTTTGGACTGAATCCGACCGTGGGTCTTCGATTGAATGCGGTGTCCGACGAAGAAGGACCGTATTCTTTAGGGACGCTGAACGCGTGGCGCGCAGGATTTTACAAGGGATGTATGGGGGTTATCATCGGAGAACCGGTGGTGCCGTTTTCTTGCCGGCCAGTTACTTTCCCGGCAATTGCGATCGGGGGGCGCGGCCGTTACTACCACAGCGTTCTGGTCAAAGGGAAACCGGGACACGGCGCGATGCCCCGAACCGGTATCAATGCCGTCATCGACGCCGCGCGTATCTGTTTGGATACGGGCAAAATCCCGTTGAAAAGCCACGATCTGCTTGGCCAAGAAAGCGTTTGTGTGTTGCAGATTCAAGGCGGAGTAAAAACTCTGACGATTCCCGACCTTTGCCGCTTCGATTTTGACCGCCACGTCGTTCCGGATACGACTTTGGCTTGCGCCGAACAGGAGTTTTATCATATGGTCGAAGGATTGGGATTAGGATCTTCAGTGACGTTGGAGTTTAGCGAATGCCTCCCGGACGGTGTGGTTTATCAACCCTACGTGGCGGATCACTCCCACCCATTCGTCCGCCGTTTGGGCGAGGCTTGCCACCAAGCGACAGGCCGAATCCCCGACTATACGGGCATGTTAAGCATTTGCGACATGAACGTTTTAGGACCGCGCATCTCTGCCCCCGTGGTTCTTTTTGGCCCGACAGGCGAAAATCCGCACAAAAACCGCGAGTGGGTTTCGTTGCGTTCCATCTGTTCGGTGGTTGAATCACTTATCTCGTTTTTCCTCTCCGAAAAATAAAGGTCCGCTTCTCAGCCGACCTTATTCGTTCGTACCGCTTGCGCTATACTGCGTCCGTTAATCGAGTAAAAAATCCTAAGGGAGGAGGGGGTTGTGTCGCTGTTTGGGTTGAACAGCTTTCAAACCACCGCTGTGATTATAGCCCCTTATTCTTAAAAAGTGATTAGAGAATATTTCTTATTTTTTTCTCCCTAACCATGATTTGTATGAAACACCGGCCGATATCGGGATCGAACTGGGTTGCCAAGTTTCTTTCGATTTCCCTCACGGCTTCCCAATCGGACAACGCTTCTCGATAGGGACGGTTGGAGGTCATCGAGTCGTAGGCGTCCGCGACGGAGATGACTCTTGAAAAGAGCGGGATTTCCTCCCCGTACAGACCTTCCGGATAACCACCACCGCCCCACCGCTCATGATGATATAAGACAGCATCTGCTATGTCTTCAAGCTCTTCCGAGGTCTTTAATACCTCGGCCCCCCAGACCGGATGTTGTTTAATCGTTTCGAATTCTTCTTCGGTTAACGGGGACTCTTTACGCAGAACTGCCATCGGCACCAAAATTTTCCCGATATCGTGAACCAATCCCGCCCAGTAGATCCGTGTGATATACTCTTTTGGCCATTGCAGCGCTTCCCCGATGCGGGCGCAGTAGGTGGCCACATTTTCCGAATGGCCTTTGGTGTAAGGGTCGATGAATTCCAGGATTTTGATCATCGATAATAACAGTTCTTTTTGGAACTTCCCTTGGCTGATCATGTACCGTTGCAGCGCCAGAAAGGCGGAGGCCACATTGGAAAAAGCGCTCGCGATATTCAGGTCGGAAGGGGAGAAGTCGATCGGGTTCTCTTTTGCGATATCCAAGGCAATCGACCCCAGCTTTTCCGTGCCCAGCGACAACCGGCAAACGATCGATAAACGAATGGGGCGCGTCGCTTTCCGGATCTTTTCCAACAAGTCCGGAGGCACCAGGACGTTGTTCTCCGCGCTGAGGAGATCGGAAACGATGATCGGTTCCGTCTTCCAGAATAGATAGCCTGACCTTAGGTCAAGCGCTTTCAAAGCGGCCAGGTTGTGCCCTACCGCGTGCACGAAGCGCCATTTCTCTTTGTCTATCACCGAAATGCTGCCGTAATCGGTGACCGGGATCAGTTTCATCAGCATCTCTAAAAGATTTCCTAAGAAGGATTCGTCTTTCCGAATGACCGATTCCGATAAAGAGGCAGTCAACGCGATGATCTCGTTCAAACGCGTCATCGATTGGTGCTGTTGTTCGCCAGTCTCCTGAAGCTGGAGATTCGCGTATTCCAGTTCTTCGTTCGCTTCTCGCAACTGCTGATTCATATCTTCCTGTCGGAGAAAGTCTCTCTCGGTGCGTCCGGCGATCTCATTGAAAACGCGACCGATCGTCAAAACCTCCCGATAACCCGTCGGTTGAACGCGAACGCTCAGATCGCCCCGCCCGTATTTCTGGATATCTTTCTCCAGCGCCTGCAAAGGAGCGGTCAGCTTTTTGCTCACATAAAGAAGAGATAGGACGATACAAACAGACAGCACGAAAAAAACCGCGAGAATATACCCGACAACCCGCTGTCTGTCTTCAAAGAAGAGGGATTTGCCTATTGTTACCCCCAGAAACCAACCCGGCGAATTCGCAATCGGTTCATAGATCAGAACATCTTTGGATCCGGTCGGCGAAGACACCTCCTGATAACCTCCACGCCGCGTTCGAAGCGCCTGTATTAACAATTTCGAATCATTTTCGTGTAGAGCGAGCGCGCCATCGTCGGGGGCGCGTCTGGCGCTAAGGTCTCGCAAGGGTGAGGAAGACAGTTGAGATACGATCCGCCCGTCTTCCCCGATAACCCAGCCGATACCCCTTCCGGTGAGGTGCAAACCGGTCGCCAACTCGATAAAGTAATCGAGGTAGACAGCGGCCTTGATAGCCCCACAATACGCTCCGTTTCTGTCCACGACTGCCTTCCAGATTTCCAGGACTGGTTTTCCGGATAGCTGAGAAGTATCGGGTCCGGAAAACACGAATTCCTCCAACTTTCGCGCCGTTTCTAAAAAGTAGGGGTTCTCGTACTCGTTGAGAACGTATCCCAAAGAATGAAGGGCGTGCCCTTTCGAATCCACGTACACAAAGGACTCGAATTTAACGGGTGATCGGTTGAGCAGATACCGGATGTAAGGATGGTCGAGGCTCGGGTTTTCCATCTCCTCGACCAGGAGATAAGAGACATTTTTTAACTCTTCTCCGATCGCAACAAACCATTCGGACGCGTTCTCGGACTTGGCCTTAAGGATCTCTCTGCTTTGAGCGACCGCGCCTTGGGTTTCCAAGTTCGTCAAACCCCATACCAGCAGCCACGCGAAGAGGGACAACAGAATGAATACCGTCGGCAGAAGCGTCAGAAGCAGCTTGCTTTTCAGACTTTTTATCGGAGATGGGATCCAAAAATCGATCAACCCGTTCCGGCCTCCCCCGAGCCGTTTCTCCTTCTTTGGCATGGAAAAACCCCGTTATCCTTCCCAGTAAAAAAGGACGCCCAGAAGGCGTCCTTATCTTTTACTTCGAATTTTCGAAAAACACCTTGTAAGCCAAATACGTCTCGTAGACGTCCGCCTTGCTCACAATCTCATAAGGCGAATGCATCCCTAAAACGGCTACACCCGCATCGATAACCGAAAGGCCTTCGTTCGCGAAAAATTGCGCGACGGTACCGCCGCCACCCAGATCGACTTTACCCAGCAACCCGTTTTGCCAAACAATGCCTTTATCGTTAAACAGGTTGCGAATATGGCCGACGATCTCGGCGTGCGCGTCGCTGGCCCCTCCCTTTCCCCCGCGGCCTGTGTATTTCGTGATCGTGATCCCGTAACCGAGTTTCGCCGCGTTGTTTGCTTCATGCACGTCCTTGAAGGAAGGATTGATGCCCGCCGCCACATCGGCAGAGATCACCATCGACCGTTCGATGATGGTATCGATCGATAACTCCGAGCGGTATAAAGGCAGCAGGTGTTTTATCAGCTTTTTCCAGAAGGTATGGATCGCGCCTGTACTCCCAACGCTGCCGATCTCTTCTTTATCCAAAAGAATGGCGCAGGCGGTTTTCGACACGGGCCGCGCATCGAACAGAGCTTTCGAAGCCGTATAGGCGCAAACGCGGTCGTCGTGGCCGTAAGCCGCCAACAGACTGCGATCGAATCCGACATCTTTCGGTTCTATCGCGGGCACGATCTCTAATTCCGCCGAGAAAAGATCCTCCTCCACGAAACCGTATTTTTCGTTCAACAAGTTGAGAATATTCAGTAAAACCAGGTCTTTGACCCCTTCGGTTTTATCGAATGTGAATGGAATGCTTCCCAACAGGACGTTGAGCGTCTCCGCTTGAAAGACTTTTTGGATATCCCCTTCCCGCCGGTCGAGATGGGGCAAGAGATCGGAGATCACAAAAATAGGATCCCCGGGTTCGAACCCAATGCGGACCGCCACTTTTTCCCCGTTCGCTTTGATCACCACACCGTCGATTCCTAATGGAACATTGAACCATTGGTATTTCTTTATTCCGCCATAGTAATGCGTTTTCGCCAAGCACAATTCCGTGTCTTCGTACAGGGGAACCGGTTTAAGATCCAGACGGGGAGAGTCGATATGGGCCGCGACGAAATTGATACCGTCGGCGATATCCTTCCCCAAGACCCAAAAGGCGACAGACTTGCCGCGGTTGTTGTAATATATTTTTTGGCCTTCCAATTTTTTGGGAGGATTCTTCAGAAAGGCTTCGAACGGGATATAACCGTCCTTCTCCGCCAATCGAATCATCTCGTTCACAGAAGTCCTTTCCGTTGTCCCCGCGAACAAAAACCGTTTGTATTCTTCGTTAAACGCAAAGATCGCTTCTTTTTCCCGCTTAGACCATACCGACACCGGCTCCCGCCTTAATTTCTTTTGCAGTTCTTTCACCGGGTTCCCGACCGCTTCTTTTTTCGCCATAGCCCTCTCCTTCGTTATCTCTTTAAGTTAGCGTGCTTTCAATTTATAGTGCTTTCAATCCCTTTTCGACGATTTCGCGCGTATCTCGCGCAATCACGAGCTCTTCGTTGGTTCCAATCACAAGAACCGGCGTCCTGGAATCGGGAGTCGTGATAACAATATCCTCTCCCCGCCGGTTGTTTTTTTCCGGATCCAGCGTGACGCCCAAAAAGCCCAGATACTCATGGCAGATCTCCATCCGCTTAACAGGAGCGTTTTCTCCAACACCGGCCGTGAAGACGATCGCGTCGACACCGTTCATAGCGGCCGTATACGCCCCGATATATTTCGCGATGCGGTACTGGTAGATATCCATTGCCAGGCGGCATACAGGCTCTTTTTCCTCCACTTTGGCTTCGATATCCCGCATATCGCTGCTGAACCCGTCTGAAAGGCCGATCATTCCGCTTTTTTTATTCAGAATACTGTACACTTCTTCGGCTGTTTTTCCTTCCTTCTCCTGTAAAAAGACGAGGATAGAAGGATCGAGGTCTCCGCTTCGCGTACCCATAACCAATCCTTCCAAAGGCGTGAATCCCATCGAGGTATCGATCGATTTTCCGCAATTGACAGCCGCGATCGAAGCGCCGTTTCCTAAGTGACATGTGATGATTCTCATAGAATTGAAATCTTTGCCCAATATTTGCGCCGCAACCTGAGAGACGTAGCGGTGTGAGGTTCCGTGGAAACCGTACCGGCGAATCTTGTACTTGCGGTAATACTCCATTGGAATCGCGTATAAATAGGCTTTCGGAGGCATCGTGCTATGGAAAGCGGTATCAAAGACGGCCACGTTGGGGATCCCCGGAAGAAGCCTCATCGCTGCGCGAATCCCAACGATATTCGGCGGATTGTGCAACGGCGCCAAATAGGCGTTTTCCTCCAAGGCGTGTATGACGTCGTCTTCAACCAAAACGGAACCCGAGAATTTTTCGGCTCCATGCACCACACGATGACCAATCGCTTTGATCTCGTTCAAATTGTCGAAGACCCCTTTGTCGGGGTCGGTGATCGTATCCAATATCAGTTTCAACCCGTCGTCGTGGTGGGGAATCGGCTTCTCGATCGTATACTTGTCTTTCCCGCGCGTGTGTTTCAACTGTGATCCCGGTATGCCGATGCGTTCAACGAGACCTTTGCATAGCACCTGCTCTTCTTTCATATCCAGCAGTTGATACTTGATCGAGGAGCTTCCCGAGTTAATCACCAAGATTTTCATGCCATTCCTCCTTCGAATCCCGTGTTAGGCTCTGCCGGATGAGCCTAATACGCGCATCCTGGCTTTGACAATCTCTTTCACCGCTTCAATCGCCGGCCCGAACAGTTTGCGCGGGTCGATTTCGCCCGGCTTTTCGATTAAAACCTTTCTCAATACCGCGATGAAGGTAATTCTGAGATCGGTATCCGTATTGACCTTATTGATACCGGCTTCGACGCATTCTTTCAGCACCTCGAAAGGGACTCCCTTCGCACCTTCGATCTTCCCGCCGTACCGGTTGGCCAGATCAACCATCTCTTCCGGTACCGAAGAGGCGCCGTGAAGAACCAACGGGATCCCGGTCAGCTCTTTCACCCTTTTGAGCCTCTGCAAATCTAGTTTGGCTTCCCCTTTAAACTTGAAAGCGCCATGGCTGGTTCCAATAGCCGGTGCAAGATAGTCCACACGCGTTCGCTTCACGAAGTCTTCCGCCTGTACAGGGTCCACCAGGATGGATTCGGCTGCTTCCACATTATCCTCGATCCCTTTCAGCGTCCCCAATTCCGCTTCTACCGAAACACCGACCGCATGCGCGATTTCGACAATTCTAAGCGTCTCTTTGAGGTTTTCTTCGTAAGGCAATGCCGACGCATCGATCATAACCGACCCAAAACCGGCTTTGATACAGGCCATGACGTACTTGAACTCTTTACCGTGGTCGAGGTGTAACGCGACCGGGATCTTGACCGAATCCGCATACTGCTTCACCATCGCATAGAGCGTATCGGCTCCCCTTTGAACCTGACCGTACCCGGCATACTTGATGGCGCCTTCGCTAACTTCGATCAGAACAGGAGAGCTTTCCTCGGCTCCCGCGCCGATAACCGCTTGTAGGAACTCCAAATCATTAATATTAAAAGCGCCGACACCGTAAACCTTCGCATGCGCGTCTCCAAGAATTTCTTTCGTCGGAACATAGGGCATAACTTTAAACCTCCTTATGTAACAGTAGAGAAAAACGCGTTCGTTTCCCTTACTGAATGTATGATCGCCAGATGGGGCCCAGACCGATATGCAGATAAGAGCCTTCCAAACGGACCTTTTCTCCCAAAGGAACAATAATGACCTGCCAAGGCAGGCACCGAATGTGATCTATCGTGAGGGACTCCTGCGACAACAAAAGGCAGAATCCTTCGGCCGTTCCATCTGATCGAAAGGAGCAGTCGAAATAGTCGTTGCTTAAACCTTGAATCCAGAGGTGTTTTTTTCGCTCGCAAGCCATCTGAAACTACCGCTTCCACCGCTTTTTCTACTTGGACCGGGCGTTGGCGTCCCCAGTCAAAGAGCCGGTAAGTCAGTTCGGAGGTTTGTTGGATTTCAATCACAAAAACACCCGGTCCCAAAGCATGGACCGTCCCTGAAGGAATCTCATAGATCTCCCCGATCTCCGGTTTAACGAAATGGAGCGCCGTTTCTATCTTCCGAGCAAAGGCTTCGGGATCGGACCGTTCACGCAAGGATTCCAAAGCGAAATCTTTTTTTAGTCCGTCGATCAACAAAGCTTCCTCGTCAGTCCCAACAACGACCCACATCTCGGATTTACCCCAGGGCTCCCCCTCTTCGATGCGGGCGATGCGATCGTCCGGATGAACCTGTACCGAAAGCCATTCCTTGGCCTTCAACAGTTTGATCATCACTGGAAATCTCGGCAGCGTGGAACCGATCATCTCTTCCGTACGATCAGAGAGATTTCGCGCCTCGGGTTCGATCGATCCATTTTGCGTGATCAGGGTAGATTTCCCTTTTATACCCGATAGCAGCCACACTTCCCCGATCGGCCCGTCCGGGCATTGTGGAAACAACCCGCGAAAATCAGATCCTCCCCAGGGCCGCTCAACAAAAACCGGTTCGGTGCGGTAAAACATCGCCAAAGCCTACCGCTTTTGCCCCAAGGACTCGCGTAACAGGTTTTTTTGAAGAGAAGCCTTGGCGCGCACGCGTTCAATATCGCTCTTCGCCTTTTCCAAGCGGTCTATCGCGCGTTGTTTCGCCGTTTCGGCGCGGTATATATCGATCTCTTTCACGTTTTCAGCTGCGTCCGTCACGATCAGATACAGGTCTCCATCCATCTTCAACACGCCGCCATGCACCGCGAATTCTTCAACCCCATTTTCGGTTGTCACCTTCAGGGGGGCAATATCCAAAGCGGCCATAATCGGCGCTCGCTTGGATAGTACGCCCATAGACCCTTCAAGGGTTCTAAAGGTAACGATTTGAGCCTTTCCCTCCCACACGACTCGCTCCGGTGTGATGATCCGGACTTGGAAAAGGGACAAATCATTCACCCCCTTTGAGAGTCTTCGCGCGTTCAACCACCTGTTCGATATTGCCGACCATGTAAAACGCCTGTTCGGGTAGATGATCGTACTTGCCGTCCAGGATATCCCGGAAACTTCGGATGGTTTCGCCGATCGGAACGTACTGCCCTTGTATACCCGAAAACTTTTCAGCAACAAAGAACGGTTGACTCAAAAACCGCTGGATCTTCCTCGCCCGCTGCACCGCTTTCTTGTCCTCTTCCGAAAGCTCTTCCATCCCTAAGATGGCTATAATATCCTGTAATTCCTTATAACGCTGCAAAACTTCTTGAACTTGACGCGCCACCTGATAATGAGCCTCTCCGACAATGTTGGGATCTAATATTTTGGAGTTGGAATCCAGGGGATCAACCGCCGGGTAGATACCCAACTCGGAAATCTGCCGCGATAAGACGACCGATGCGTCCAAATGAGTAAAAGTCGTGGCGGGAGCGGGGTCCGTGATATCGTCCGCCGGAACGTAGATCGCCTGTACGGAAGTGATCGATCCTTTTTTTGGTAGAGGTGATACGTTCCTGCAATTCGCCCATATCAGTGGAAAGCGTGGGCTGGTACCCGACGGCGCTGGGCATTCTTCCCAGTAAAGCCGACACTTCGGAACCGGCCTGGACGAAACGAAAGATATTGTCGATGAACAGCAGCACGTCTTTGCCTTCAACATCTCGGAAATACTCCGCCATGGTCAAAGCGGAAAGGGCGACGCGAAATCGGGCTCCGGGGGGTTCGTTCATTTGCCCGAACACTAAAACCGTATTTTGGAGAACACCAGACTCTTCCATTTCAAGATAAAGGTCGTTCCCTTCCCTTGTCCGTTCGCCCACACCGGCGAACATCGAGAAACCATGATGTTCGATCGCGATATTCCGAATCAACTCCATAACGAGAACGGTCTTCCCAACCCCGGCCCCTCCGAAAAAGCCGATCTTTCCGCCTTTAGGGAAGGGGGCGATCAAGTCGATGACCTTGATACCGGTCTCCAATATCTCTATCTCGGTTGATTGTTCTTTGATGGTAGGGGCGGGACGATGGATCGGCCAACGCTCTTGAATATCGACGGGGCCTCTCTCGTCAATGGGGTTTCCAAGCAGATTGAACATTCTTCCCATCGCTTTGGAACCCACCGGAACGCAAATCGGCGAACCCGTATCGGTTACTTCCGCATCTCTGACCAATCCGTCCGTTGAGTCCAAGGCCACCGTTCGAACGGTATTGTCGCCGATCAATTGCTCGACTTCGAGCACCAGGGTCGCGCCCGATTCGGGGTTGACGATTTCCAGGGCATTGAATATTTCGGGAAGCGACCCATGGTCAAACCGGACATCAACCACCGGTCCGATAATACTCACGACCCGGCCTTTCTTTGTTGCATCCATACGAACACCCCCAGGAGTAGGTTATTACTTGCGTTTTCTGGTATTAGTATACCATAAAGCCGGGTATTCGGTTCGTGTCGACGAGCGAATTATCCATCTGATTCCCCCGTTTCGTTTTCCGTTAAATCCGTCTCAGGAAGCAGGATAGGCAGATAGGCTTCCCGTAAATACGTCGCGACGTCGGTAAATGCGACCGGTATTTCTAAGACGCCCAGGACTCCCGGAGTGTACAGATAAGGAGGGAAAACCAGCACAAAGGCCGTTTCCGTTAAGTAGAAGGTCTGGTCTTCCGTTACGCCTTCAAAAGCGGCGATGTCGAACAAGGCGATCTCTTCCTGGAATAGGTAGTCGCGCATACGGTCATTTACGATCTCTTTCCATATCGGATGCTCGCCGAAAAAGGCTTGAAGGGGTAAGATCTCTTCCCGCTCCCAATCGACGGTTACGCCTGAGCAGGCGCTCAAACCGTGCGCGGCGGGAGATTGGTAGGTGTAGTATTCGTAACGAAAACTAGTCAATATTGCGGACTGATAGGGTGTTTGGTAGTCACACAAGTAGATCGTCGGCTGAGACCCGGTCGAGTCAAACAATTCATAGGCTTTATCAAAGAGGAGGCCGTTTAATCCCAAGATGAAATCAGTAGCGCCGATCGGGTCGTATTGAGGAAAACGAGCCGATGTTTCGCCCTCCAGAATCGACGGAATCAAGAAGTCTCGGTCAAATACCGCCTGTATGGTTTGTTCCTGTGTACCCGTTTGTGCCGCCCCCGAAGCGGTTTCGACTTCGATAAGTTCCCCGTTGAAGGCCCCCGGATTATTCGCTCGCGTACAGGCCGCTAATAGAAACAAAAGCAAACAAAGATAGAACGTCGCGCGTTTCATGGCTCTTCAGGAGGTTTTGGCTAGCCCCGGAATCCGCTTCATCCGACGGATCAGCACGAAGCTTAACAACAAACCCGCAACGCTGATGAGCATCGCGATAAAGTAACTCATACGGAAATCGCCTGTATAGTCTCGGGTGAGTCCTCCTAACAGGGGACCCAAGACCCCCCCCACGCCCCAAGCGGTGATCATCACCCCGTAGTTGACCCCCAGGTGTTTGGTGCCATAGAGGTCGGCGGTAATCGCGGGAAAAACGGTTAACATCCCGCCAAAGGTAAACCCGATCAAGCTTTTGCCTACCAGCAAGGTAAAGGGTTGGGTTAAAAACTCAAAGATCATGAAGACGATCACCTGAATCGAAAACATCAAGAGCAGCGACAACCCCCGTCCGATCCTATCCGAAATGCTTCCCCAGCTAATTCTCCCCAAAAAATTAAAAATGGCGTAGACAATGACCAGTAAGAAGCTGTTCTCCATAGAGGCTTGTTCCTGACCAATTTTCGCCATCTGCCCGATGATCTTCAAACCGGCGAAGGTACCGCACAAAAACATCAGCCAGACGAGGTAAAAGTCCTTTGTTTTTAACATTTCGAAGAAATCTTTATCCGGGACAGACGACTTCGACTCTTTCCCCCTCGACCGTTTCAGAACGATCGGAACATGGTCCGCCGAAGGATTTTTGACCACAAAGGAAAAGAAAAGCAAGGTGCAAAAAAACAGTACCCCCAAGATCATGAAGGTGGAGGATAGCCCGAATCGGCTCAACAAAAAGTTCGATAAGGGCGCGATGTAGACGGGAGCCAGTCCGAATCCGCTAACGACAAGCCCGGTGATCAAACCGCGGTGTTTGGGATGAAACCATTTCACCGCCGCGGG
>Ga0180028_1181074_pt1 | contig 11769 bp, 10 predicted proteins | sample BioARNtimezero_FD_135970 | JGI IMG/M metagenome (GOLD analysis project Ga0180028, IMG submission 135970) | Anaerobic biogas reactor microbial communites from Seattle, Washington, USA - Biogas_R1-A RNA time zero (Metagenome Metatranscriptome) | ecosystem: Engineered > Bioreactor > Anaerobic >...
CTTGATTACTAAGCGGGCCCAGTGCCCGTTTTTGTTTTCAGCATTTTTTTGTGTTTAAAGAGCAGGGTGATTCTGTGGCAACACTTGAAGAGGTTACACCAAAAGTAGAAGAGAAGATTCAGTCGCTTGGATTTGAACTCTTTGAGATGCGTTTCTTCCGGGCCGGTTCACGATCAATTCTACGAGTTGTCATTGATAAGGCTGATGGTGTTAAAATTGCTGATTGTGCCTTTATTAGTAATGAATTATCTGCCTTACTTGACGAACTCAACTTTGCTGATAACCGTGCATACAATCTTGAGGTTTCATCACCGGGAATTGACCGGCCGCTCAAGACTGAAAAAGATTATCGGCGGATCAAAGGCCACGATGTCCATGTGCACTGCACAACTGGTATTGAAGGCAAAAAGACACTAATTGGCGAAGTCGTTGAATGTGAAAATGGCATTTTAACGATCACTACAGAAAAAAAAACTGTTCAGATACCACTGTCAGATATTTACAGTGGAAAAGAAGAACTCCGGTTCAAGTAACTCGGGAAGGATGTTTTAGATGAAAAGGAAGAGCAGAAACGAAGCATTAAAGGCGATAGACATTGCAGCTTCTATCAGTGCTGTTACAAAGGAAAAAAGTATCAGCATGGATCTTGTCCTCGAAACATTGAAAGACGCGCTTGCAACTGCTGCACGCAAATACCTTGGAGAGCTCATTAATGTTGAGGTAAAAGTTGACAGAGAAAAGGGTACCCTTGAGGTATATACACGTCAGACAGTTGTGGAACAGGTTGAAGATCCCGAAACACAGATTATTCTTGATGATGCACGCGACATTGATGAAAACATCCAGATCGGTGATGAACTCATTCAGGAACTTGATATCGATCAGTTCGGACGTATGGCAATCCAGACCGCAAAGCAGGTGATTCTTCAACGGGTACGCGAAGCTGAACGTGAGAAGATTTTTGCAGACTACAGCGAGCGTATCGGTGAACTGGTGACCGGGACGGTCCAGCAGATTGAAAAAGGAAACATCCTTGTCAACCTTGGCCGTACCGAAGCATTCCTTCCATATAAAGAACAGATTCGCAAAGAACATTATCGTCAGGGTGATAATATCCGGGCCTGTATCTATGAGGTTAAGAATAATCTCAAAGGGCCGCAGGTTATCATTTCCAGAACATGCCCTGAGTTTCTTGCCCGTCTGTTTGAACTTGAAGTACCGGAAATTTTTGACAAAACAGTAAAAATCATTAAGGTTGTCCGTGATCCGGGCCACCGTTCTAAAATTGCAGTATCAACAAGTGACAGCCGTGTTGATCCGGTTGGAGCATGTGTTGGAATGCGCGGAAACCGTGTTCAGGCGATTGTTCGCGAATTATCAAACGAACGCATCGATATCATTAACTGGACTGATGAACTCTCACTTCTTGTCCGCCGTGTGTTTGCACCTGCGGAAGTAAAGCGTGTTGTTCCTGTTGGTAATTCAAAAATCGTTGTAGTTATCCGTGAAGAGGATCTTGCTCAGGCGATCGGCCGTGAGGGTCAGAATATACGGCTTGCATCAAAAATGCTTGACAGAGAGATCGATGTCTTCGGTGATGAAGAGTTTGCCAATATGACTGACGAACAGCGTACTGCTGCGACGACAGTTCAAACCGAACCACTTGTACATGAAGAACACGATGACGAAGAAGAGGATGACGCTCATACATACGATGAGGCAATGGAGCCTGTTCAGGAAGAGATTCGTGGTGAACGGTTCTCCCAGAATAACAACGAGGAGGATCCGACTCAGAGTGAGATTATTAATAGTGTTATAGATGATATGTCAGAAACAGACGATGATGCAGAGGATGCGATTAAGAGATCGCATAACAATGTCTGACATAGTATAGGATCGTTCGCAGGTAGAGAGCGCAATTTTCAGGCGTTCCCACCTTTACCAATCAAGGCGCTTCATGCGGGACTTGATTATCAAAAAGAGTCCGTACGGGTCTAAAATGTGACGGGCAAAGGAATATGAGGTAAGGCAATGGCAAAAGAAAAAGTTTACAAGCTGGCTCAGGAGTTCAAGGTTTCCAGCGAAGCCCTGGTGCAGATGTTGCGGGGTATGGGCATACCTGTGAAAAGTCATATGAGCACAGTTGATGACAGCCTTAGAACAGAGATTAAGAAAAAGTTTGAGCTTGAGCGCGCAGAAATCAAAAAAGAATATGAACGCAAAAAGCAGATGATTGTTAAAGCCCGTGAAGAGATGATTGGCGAAGCGGTCAGTGGAGAAAGTACTACAACTGCATCAATTCAAACCGAACATCCACCTGTAGCAGAGATTCAGAAACCTGTTATAACGGAATCAACACCACAATCGCAAGTAAATGCTGCAGAGCATCAGTCTCATCCTGCGCCAAGATTTGAAAAACCTGCGCAGTCTTCTCAGCATCAATCACAACCCCCACGGCCTGCATATTCTGCACGACCAACACATCAGGGTGGAGGCGGTGGTTATCAGGGAGGACAGCACTCAGCTGATCGCCCTCAGCGACCATTTGATCGTGACAATCGTAGTGGTGACAGGCCGTCTGGTGATCGGGGTGGCTTCAGAAGTGACAATCGCGGCTCGAGTGGGCCTGGAGGCCAAGGCAGTGGTCAACGTCCCCGGTTTGGCGACAGACCTCAGTTTGGTGGTCCGCGTCCTGCTGGTGATCGTCCGCAATTTGGTGACAGACCTCAGTTTGGTGGTCCACGCCCTGCCGGTGATCGTCCGCAATTTGGTGACAGACCTCAGTTTGGCGGTCCACGCCCTGCTGGTGATCGTCCGCAATTTGGCGACCGTCGTCCGCCAAGAGATGCTGGTGCCGGGTTAAATCCTCAGGATGCACCGCCACCGCCACCATCACAGGATGATGCCCGTAAGAAGGATAAGAAAAAAGGCAAAACCAAAAAGAAGTTTGAACGTCCGGAAGTGAACGAACTTGAATTAAAAGCTAATATTAAGAAAACACTTGCCAAAATCGGAAGTGGATTTTCCAAGAAAAAGTATAAAAAAGATACTACTCATGAAACAGAAGAGGGAGAAACAGAGGAACGCAAGATTCTCAATGTTGCAGAGTTTGTCAGTGCAAACGAAATTGCAAACATGATTCAGGTTCCAGTTTCTGAAGTTATCACAAAGTGCCTTGAACTTGGTCTTTTTGTAACTATAAATCAACGCCTTGACTTTGATACTATCGAATTAATTGTTGATGAGTTCGGGTATCAGGCTCAGCTGATGAGTGAGTATGCACCAGACCTTTATGATTCAGATGTTAGTGCTGAAGAAGAGGTAAAAGTACCTCGTGCACCGGTAGTAACCGTTATGGGTCACGTTGACCACGGTAAGACATCACTCCTTGATTATATTCGGAAAACGAATGTAATGTCCGGTGAAATAGGTGGTATTACACAGCATATCGCAGCATACGAAGTTCCGACTCGTCATGGATCGGTCACATTCCTTGACACTCCGGGCCATGAAGCATTTACTGCAATGCGTGCCCGTGGATCGCATATAACAGATGTAATTGTCCTTGTGATCGCGGCAGATAGTGCGGTGATGCCTCAGACAAAAGAAGCGATTGATCATGCACGTGCAGCAAACGTTCCAATTGTTGTAGCTCTTAACAAAACTGATCTTCCGACTGCAAATTCAGACAAAATCAAGGCTGAACTTGCGCAGTATAATGTCCTTGTTGAAGATTACGGCGGGCAGGTTTCATGTGTTGAGATCAGTGCAAAGACTGGTAAAAACATAGACAAACTGCTTGAAGTTCTCGCACTTGAAACTGAAATTCTCGAACTTAAAGCAACCGTTGATGGAAAAGCGCAGGGTGTTGTCATCGAATCTGAACTTGACAAAGGTAAAGGTTCGATCGCAACAGTACTCATCGAAAAGGGTACACTGCAAAAAGGTGATGCATTTGTTACCGGTATTCACTATGGCCGTGTACGCGAATTGTATAACGAACGTGGACTGCCGGTTGAAAAAGCAAAGCCATCACAGCCGGTGCTTGTCCTTGGACTATCAGGAACACCGCAGGCTGGTGACTCGTTCAAGGTTGTTGATGACGAAAAAGAAGCACGGGAAATCGCAGCACGTCGCCGTCTTGCACAGCGCGAACGCGAATTCCGTCATATGGGAATCGTATCGCTTGATCACCTCTACGAACAGATTAAAGCCGGAAATGTCCAGACACTCAACCTTATTATAAAGGGTGACGTTGATGGATCGGTTGAAGCACTGGCTGCATCACTGGAGAAAATCAGTACTGAAGAGATCAAGGTTTGCGTAATTCACAAAAGCGTTGGTGCAGTAAAAGAGACTGATATTATGCTTGCTGCATCATCAAATGCGCTCATTATCGGTTTCCATCTCAGTCCCAACACAAAAATCAGAGAACTCGCCAAAAATGAAGGCGTTGAGATTCGTACTTATCGTATCATTTACGAGGCTCTTGAAGATATACGCGGTGCAATGGAAGGCATGCTTAAGCCTGAAATCAAGGAAAAAATCGTTGCAGAAGTTGCTGTGCGCAAGGTATTCAAAATCTCAAAGTTTGGTACCGTTGCAGGATGTTATGTTACATCCGGAACTGTTACCAGAGGCTTCAAGGCACGCCTTATTCGTGACGATGTCATTGTTGCTGAAGGTAAAATCAGTACACTTCGCAGAATGCAGGATGATGCTAAGGAAGTCAGGGAAGGATTTGAGTGCGGTCTTACTATTGATAGTTACAGTGACTATATGGAAAATGATCGTTTCGAAGTATATGAAGAAGTGGAAGTAGCACGTAAGCTCTCCGCACCGTTGTAAGAAAAACGTCTATACCCCCCTGATCTTTAGTATGAGATCCGGGGGGTTTTTATTTGTAAACGAAGTCAGTAAGCAGGTCTGAGACCAAACCTTATTCTTAACCTTAGCTGTCTTCTTAAGGGTAGTAATGGCAAATTTAAATTTTCATAACGAACGACTGGCCGGCCAGCTTCAAAAAGAGATTGGACTTGTAATTGCTCATGAGGTGCGTGATCCACGTATTCCATCATTGGTAACAATTACCCATGTTAAACTCGCTCAGGATACCAGAAACGCAACTATATACGTAAGTATCTTTGGTGACAGAAGTGAAAAAGAGGAAGCGATTACCGGATTGAATAAAGCGGCTCCGTTTATTCAACGTGTCGTTGCGGGCAGGATTACTGTCAAACATTTCCCGAAAATTTTCTTCAAACTTGACAATTCAATTGAACACGGGCAGCACATCAACGATTTACTAAAAGAGATTAAACATGATCTGGAATGAATTACGTGACATAATAGATTCGAACCAGACATTTGTAATCTCATCACATGTCAGCCTTGATGGCGATTCGATCGGTTCACAACTTGCCTTCTACTGGTACCTGACATCAATTGGTAAAACGGTACATATCTTTACACATGATCCGGTGCCTGTGAAATTCGGATTTCTTGAAAATGCGGGAATGATCAAACAGGAAAAGCCATCATGCGGTTTTGATGTCCTGGTGGTACTTGACTGTTCAAATCCTCACCGTCTGGGCTGGGATGAGTACAAAGAGTGTGCAAAGCTTATTGTCGACATTGATCATCACCGCGACAATACACGATTTGGCAACATCAATATTATTGACACAAAGGCAGCAGCGACCGGGGAGATTATCTATCGTTTCTTTACCGAATGTGGTATTGATTATCCTGCATTTGTTGCAGAGTCTCTCTACATGGCGATAATGAGTGACACCGGTGGTTTTCGTTTTTCCAATACAGGAAGCAGCGTGCTTAGAGCATGTGCTGAACTGTCGGAGCGTGGAGCACAGTGTTCAACCATTTATGACCGGGTGTATTCATCACGCTCCCGCAACGCACTTATACTACAATCAAAAATCTGGTCAACCCTGAAATACTATTGTAATGACAGAGTTTCTGTAATGGAGATGCCTCTTTCACTTCTTGATGAACTCGGGGCGCACTATAGTGACAGTGAGGGAATGGCGGATCATACAATTACTGCTGAAGGTATTAAAGTTGGCATAATGGCAAAGTACTCGCCACAGGAAACGCACTTCAGTCTGCGCTCGCGCGGAGCAGTTGATGTTGGCAAAGTTGCGCAGCAGATTCCCGGTGGCGGGGGTCACAGTGGAGCTGCCGGATGTACTGTGGCACTCCCCTATGATCAGGCACTAAAACACATTCTCAGTATTATCGAGAAGGAGCTGGACTGATCTTTCGTGAACGGTTTTCTCTGTGTAAACAAGCCGATCGGGCCGTCATCGTTTCAGATTGTCAACCAATTGCGGCGGATACTTCATATCAAAAAAATCGGCCATGCAGGAACCCTTGATCCGGAAGCATCAGGACTATTGGTCATTGCCATTGGCACTGCCACTCGTCTGCTTCAATATCTGCCTACTGAACCCAAAATGTACGAATTCGTTATTAAATTTGGATCTATAACCGATACTCTTGACAGAGAAGGTACGATCACGGACTCGGGCAAACCAATTCCTGATCTTTCAACAATTGAACAGGTTTTACCATCATTTACCGGACGCATCTCACAGATCCCCCCTTCATACTCTGCGCTTTTAGTCAATGGGGTGCGAGCTTATCAACTTGCGCGGAGTGGTAAAGCAGTTGAAATGCAGCCCCGTGATATCGATATTCACCGTATGACCCTTAAACACTTTGATCGGGAAAACGGTGAGGCATATCTTTGTGTTGAATGCTCCGGTGGCACTTATGTGCGGTCACTTGCACGCGATATTGCTGAAAAATGTGGTACGATTGGATTTGCATCCAGTATCCACCGGACAGCAATAGGTTTGTTCTCACTTGATCAGGCACTACCCTGCGAATCACTTGAAAATGCAGCGAAACACATTTTGCCATTTGACAAAGTTTTTACGGAAAATATATGTTTAATCTCTGACATTCAGCGGGAATGCCTGTTGTATGGACGTGATTTTGCAATACCTGGCAGTGCACAGGATACACTGTATGCATTTCATAATAATGAACTTATGGCTGTATTGAAACACAAGGGTGATTCAGTGTATCATCCATCAACGGTGATCTCTGGAAGTGCAGGAAGCCAATGAAAATACTCGAAATAACAGGTGAACGGCTATTAGAAAAAACAGTAATTACTGTTGGCAATTTTGATGGAGTCCATAGTGGACATAGGGCGCTTCTCGAACAGGTTGTAGCACGTGGAAGAGAACGTAACCTCAAAACTGCAGTTCTCACTTTTGATCCTCATACACGTACTGTTTTATTTCCTGAACTGTCACAGCATATCCTTACCACCTTTGAAGAAAAGGCACAACTCCTTGAGCAGCTGGGCATTGATTATCTGGTCCGTATTCCCTTTTCGAAGGAGTTCAGTCAGAAATCACAGGAAGATTTTGTAAAAGAAGTACTTGTTGAACGGTTGAATGCAAGCGACTGGGTTATGGGTGAAGGGCATAGTGTCGGAAAAAACAGAGGCAGCAGTACATTTCTTTTGCGTGATACCATAAAAAAATATTATATTACAACGTTTGTTGCTGATTTATTAACCAGCAATGAACATGTGGTTTCATCAACAGTAATTCGCAAATTACTGACTGATGGGCGCTTGACTGAGGCTGTAGGAATGCTTGGGCATCCATACCTGATCTCAGCAGAGCGCATTAAAGGTTTGAAAATTGGCTCTCAGATCGGCTATCCGACTTTTAATTTTTCCAGGCCGCCTTCGCAAAAGGTTATTCCACCGCCTGGGGTCTATGTAGCTGAACTGGGGTTTGATGGAAATGTGCAGCCTGGCGCATTATATTTCGGTGAATGCCCGACTTTTGCTCAGCGGGATGTTCACTTTGAGTTCCACTCACTGGAATTCAATGGCCGGGAACCGGAAGTGGGGCAGATTGCTCATCTTTGGGTCTACAAGTTTATTCGTTCTGATGAAGCATTTAGCGACTCGGCGGTACTTGTGGATAGAATTAAAAAAGATATTGAAGCTATCAGGAATTTTTTTCAAGAGGAGAAACGGGGCCATGGCTGTGACCAAGGAACGTAAAGCAGCTTTAATTAAGGAATTCGGTAAATCCGAGACAGATTCCGGCAACTCTGATGTTCAGATTGCACTTCTTACAGAGCGTATCAACCATCTTACTGAGCATCTTAAAGTAAACAAGAAAGATCACCATACCCGCTATGGTCTTCTTAAGCTTGTTGGTCAGCGCAGATCACTTCTTGATTATATCATTAAAGTTGATATTGCCCGCTACCGTGTACTTATCAAGAAATTAGGTATCAGAAAATAGTTGATCCTTTCTTCTGTTGCATTTACAGTCTACGAATTTTGTGTGCAGTACGGGATCAAAATCCGGTACTGCATTATCTTTTTACTACGGTAATAAAATATTAACTACAGAGAAGCAGCGATCATAACGAATCATTTTAACACTATTTTTAAAACATATACACTATTTTTAAACAGTGCACATTTAAAATGTTTTTTTACTAATCCCGGTACTTTCACGCATCTATCGTGTCCCGTGATTAAACGTAATCGATCCCGGTTCTTGTTGGTTAGTATCATATCTCTGAATAAATCCGTTTACACAGGTAATTATTACGAACAAGCCTGAAGTAGCAGATGATTGGAGTGACCTGATGTTAATCTATTGTGCGCAAAGAAGCTCACGCGTTGTACAGCTCCTTATAGAGGTTTACAATCTGATGTGCGCATCTTTTCGCAACAATAATTTGACATACAGCAATACTTCATCGGGTGCTTCTTTGGGCCATTTTTTTATCAATCATTTACAGGAGTTGGCTTAATGGCTCAAACAAACGTAGAAACCGAAGTTGCAGGTATCAAGGTTTCAATCGAAACCGGTCGTATCGCAAAACAGGCATCAGGTTCTGCTATCGTGCGCATTGGTGACACAATGGTACTGGCTACAGTATGTAGCGGCAGAGAATCCGACAGCGCAGATTTTTTCCCGTTGTCAGTTGAATATATCGAGAAATCGTATGCAGCAGGTAAAATCCCCGGTGGATTTATTAAACGTGAAGGACGCCCGAGCGAAAAAGAGATTCTTAGCGCCCGTATCGTCGACCGTCCGATTCGCCCTCTTTTCCCTGATGGTTTCAGGACTGAGGTACAAATTGTATGTACCATCATTTCTGCAGATGAACACTATGATGCCGATGTACTTGCAGTTACTGCAGCGTCAAGCGCACTGTGTCTGTCAGATCTTCCGTTCATTGAACCGGTCGCTGCGGTTCGTGTCGGTATGATTGATGGCAAATTTAAAGTATTTCCCACCCTTGAAGAAACAGAAGCGGGTCTTCTTGACATGGTTGTAGCAGGTACCGAAAGTTCAATCATGATGGTTGAGGGTGGTGCGTGTGAACTGTCTGAGGAACAGATGGTTGATGCAATCATGCTTGCTCATTCTGAAATTAAAAAGATTATTGCACTTCAGAAGGAGCTTCTTGTTAAGGCTGGCAAAGACCAGGTTAAGTCATTTACTCCTCCAGAGCAGGATCAGGCTCTCGTTGCAGCAGTAAAGTCTTTTATCGATGGTAAACTTCATGATATCAGCTTTAACGGTGACAAGAAAACCCGTTACAGCGGTATTGACAAACTGCTTGAAGAAACAAAAGCTGCGCTTGCTGAGCAGTTCCCTGAAAAAGAGGATGCAATCGGTATAATCTTCCACGATCTCGAACGTCAGGATATCCGCGAGACGATTCTTACAACGGGCAAGCGTATCGGCGGAAGAGATTGTGATGAGATCAGAAAAATTACCTGCGAACTTGATATTCTTCCGCGGGCACATGGATCAGCTCTCTTTACAAGAGGTGAGACACAATCTTTGAGTGCTGCTACTCTTGGAACAAAGCTTGACGAACAGCATATTGATAATATTCAGGGCCAGTACGACAAATCATACATGCTTCACTACAATTTCCCACCCTACTCGGTTGGTGAATGTAAGCGCATGGGTTCAGTCGGCCGCCGCGAGATCGGTCATGGACATCTTGCAGAACGTTCAATCGCACCAGTACTTCCCGACGAAAAAAGTTTCCCGTACACAATCCGTGTTGTTTCAGAAATCATGGAATCAAACGGATCATCATCAATGGCAACAGTCTGCTGTTCATCACTGTCACTTATGGCAGCTGGCGTCCCAATTAAGGGTCATGTAGCAGGTGTTGCAATGGGACTTATTAAAGAGGGTGATCAGGTAGCAATCCTTACTGATATCCTTGGAACTGAAGACCATGTAGGTGATATGGATTTCAAAGTCGTAGGTACCCGTGATGGTGTTACAGCAATTCAGATGGATATCAAAATTTTTGGTATCACACCGGAAATTATGAAAGATGCGCTCGCGAAGGCACATACAGCACGTCTCAAAATTATCGATATCATGGAACAAACTCTTCCTGCATCACGTAAAGAGATGTCTCCGTTTGCTCCACGTGTTACCACGATCACTATCGACAAAGAAAAAATTCGTGAGATCATCGGCCCTGGAGGCAAAATGATCCGTGAAATTCAGGAAACAACCGGTACAACGATCAATATCAACGATGATGGAGTGATCTCGGTTGCTGCTGCAAACAAGGAATCCCGTGATGCAGCACTTCGCAAAATCAAGGGTATTGTTGCAGAACCTGAGCTTAACGCAGTATACGATGCAATTGTAAAGACAATCGTTGAGTTCGGCGCATTTGTCGAGTTCCTTCCTGGTAAAGAGGGTCTGATTCATATCTCTGAACTTGATCACAAACGTGTCGCACGGGTTGATGACATTCTCAGCCTTGGCGAAAATGTACGTGTCAAGCTGATTGGATTTGACAGATTCGGAAAAGTAAAACTCAGCCGCAAGGCACTTATTCCACAGCCTCAGCAGCAGGATGAACCTCAGCAGTAATTATGCCGATGGTATCGTTTTGAATTAATGAAGGGCACTATTGTTAATAGTGCCCTTTGTGTATCTGTAATAAATTTGTTACTCATATATAACGCTCCTCTCCGGGGCTGTTTTTAATCAAGGAGCTTTCTCTGGACTATGTCAAACTCAGTTTCAATAATCGCAAAACGCCTCGAACACGCATCAGACCTTCCTTTACCAAAGCGGATGACTCCCGGATCCAGCGGATGCGACATCTGTGCGGCAATTGACAAAGATATAACCATCGATGCCGGCGGGCGGGCACTTATACCAACTGGTTTCTGTTTTGAAACGCCCCTTGGCTACGAGATTCAGGTACGTCCCCGCAGTGGCCTCGCTTTTAAATCCGGGGTAACAATACTTAACACCCCTGGTACCATTGACGCAGACTATCGTGGTGAAGTGAAAATTATTCTTGCAAATTTCGGCAACGAGCCCTTTACCGTAAAGCGAGGCGACCGCATTGCACAGCTAGTCCCGATGAAAGTTCCGGAAACTGTAGACTTTACAGAAAGTGATTCAATTGCGGATTCATCACGAGGAGCGGGTGGGTTTGGTCATACCGGGGTGTAATACACCCGGTAATGTACAGTTCCTTTACTTTCCACAACATTTTTTGAATTTTTTCCCACTTCCACAGTAACAGGGATCATTTCTTCCACATCGTGCATTACTCGTTACTGGCTTACTTCGATCTATCGAGCCTTGCATTTCCTTATATCTCATATACAATTGTATCATTTTTTCTTTTCGATCAGCTAAC
>Ga0180028_1105531_pt1 | contig 11648 bp, 12 predicted proteins | sample BioARNtimezero_FD_135970 | JGI IMG/M metagenome (GOLD analysis project Ga0180028, IMG submission 135970) | Anaerobic biogas reactor microbial communites from Seattle, Washington, USA - Biogas_R1-A RNA time zero (Metagenome Metatranscriptome) | ecosystem: Engineered > Bioreactor > Anaerobic >...
GGGCACCATTCGCAGGGTTTAAAATATTATGAGATGAAAGCATAAGCAATTGAGCCTCTAAAATAGCTGCATTACCTAAAGGTAAATGTACTGCCATCTGGTCACCATCAAAGTCAGCATTAAATGCAGTACAAACAAGAGGGTGAAGTTGAATTGCTTTTCCTTCAATCATCTTAGGTTGAAATGCCTGAATGCCAAGCCTATGAAGAGTTGGAGCCCGATTTAATAGTACAGGGTGACCTTTTAATACATTTTCAAGAATATCCCACACGATAGGATCTTTTCTATCAACTATTTTCTTCGCAGATTTAACAGTTTTAACAATACCTCGCTCAATAAGTTTACGAATAACAAACGGCTTATACAATTCCGCAGCCATTTCTTTAGGTATACCACATTCATGAAGTTGAAGATTTGGACCAACAACAATAACTGAACGTGCAGAATAATCTACACGTTTACCCAAAAGGTTTTGACGAAAACGACCTTGTTTTCCTTTTAAACTATCACTTAATGATTTTAACGCTCTATTCGCATCTGTTTTTACCGCATTTGCTTTCCGTGAATTATCAAACAAAGAATCAACCGATTCCTGTAACATACGTTTTTCATTACGTAAAATAACTTCAGGGGCTTTAATTTCTATAAGTCGTTTTAAACGATTATTACGAATAATAACTCTTCGATATAAATCATTTAGGTCAGAGGTTGCAAAACGACCTCCATCAAGAGGTACAAGCGGACGTAATTCCGGTGGAATAACTGGCACACATTTCACAATCATCCATTCAGGTTTATTTTTACCAACAGATGCACGAAATGCTTCTATAACCTGCAAGCGTTTTAACGCTTCATTTTTTCTTTGTTGCGAAGTTTCTTTACTTGCTTGATCACGAAGTTGATATGATAATTCATCCAAATCTAAACGTTGCAACAATTCTTCGAGAGCTTCAGCTCCCATTTTTGCAATAAATTTCTGAGGATCTGTATTATCAAGTAACTCGTTTTCTTTTGGAAGCGTTTCAACTATATCTAAATACTCTTCTTCCGATAAAAAATCTCCAACTTGAATCCCGTCAGCTTCTTTAATACCCGGTTGAACAACAACATATCGTTCATAATATATTATTGCGTCAAGTTTTTTAGTAGGTAAACCTAACAAATATCCTATTTTGTTTGGTAATGATCTAAAATACCAAATATGAGCAACCGGTACGGTTAAATTGATATGACCAATACGTTCACGACGTACCTTTTTCTCGGTAACTTCAACTCCACATCTATCGCAAATAATACCTTTATATCGAATGCGCTTGTATTTGCCACAATGACATTCATAATCTTTTACTGGACCAAAAATTCGTTCACAGAACAAACCATCACGTTCAGGTTTATATGTTCTATAATTGATTGTTTCCGGTTTTAAAACTTCACCACTTGAACGCTCCAAAATATCTTCTGGAGAAGCAAGGCTTATAGTGATTTTTGAAAAGGTATTTTTTATTCTATTTTCTTTTCTGAAAGCCATATGCAAGAACTTAATTTATTAGTAATTGTGGTATTTTTATTCAAAATCTATATTTAATCCTAGACCTCGTAATTCATGTAATAATACATTAAATGATTCTGGTAAGCCTGGTGTAGGTAAAGGTTCTCCTTTAACTATTGCCTCGTATGCTTTCGCACGACCATAAACATCATCAGATTTTAATGTAAGAATTTCCTGAAGTATGTTTGATGCACCAAATGCTTCAATTGCCCAAACCTCCATTTCACCAAAACGTTGACCACCAAATTGTGCTTTACCACCAAGAGGTTGTTGCGTAATAAGAGAATATGGTCCTATAGAACGAGCATGCATTTTGTCATCAACAAGGTGACCTAATTTTAACATGTAAATTATTCCAACAGTAGCTGGCTGATCAAATTTTTCACCTGTGCCACCATCATAAAGATATGTTTTTCCAAAATCAGGTATCCCTGCTTTTCGAGTATACTCGGTAATTGAATCAAGAGATGCACCATCAAAAATTGGCGTTGCAAAATTAACTCCTAACTCTTTCCCTGCCCATGCAAGAACAGTTTCGTAAATCTGTCCAAGGTTCATACGAGAAGGTACACCAAGAGGGTTAAGCACAATATCAACCGTTGTACCATCTTCTAAGAAAGGCATATCCTCATCACGAACAATTCGAGATACAATACCTTTATTACCATGACGCCCTGCCATCTTATCACCAACTTTAACTTTACGTTTTTGAGCAATATATACTTTTGCAAGTTGCATAATACCAGCAGGTAATTCATCGCCTACGGTTATACTAAATAATTTCCGTTTATAATTACCATCAATCTCTTTATACTTTTTGTTATAATTTGAAAGTAATTTTGTAATAATTGTATTCTTATCAGTATCGGTAGTCCAACGCTCAGGAACAATAAATGTATAATCAGGTATTTCATTCAATGCTTTTTGTGTAAACTTAGCACCTTTTGCAATAACAGTATTTCCTGCATAATCTTTAATTCCTTGTGAAGTTTTTCCGTTTAGGAGAGAAAATAATTTTTCAACAAGAATTTCTTTAATTTTTTGAGTTTCTGAATGCAATTCAGCTTCAAATTTTGCAAGAATTGGTTTTTCGTTTGCCTTCGATTTTCTATCTTTAACTGTACGTGTAAATAATTTTTTATCAATTACAGTTCCATATAAAGAAGGACGAGCTTTCAATGACGCATCTTTTACATCACCAGCTTTATCACCAAAAATAGCACGTAATAATTTTTCTTCAGGAGAAGGATCTGACTCACCTTTTGGCGTAATTTTACCAATTAAAATATCACCTGGTTTTACATTCGCTCCTATTCGAATTAAACCATTTTCATCGAGATTTTTAATAGCTTCTTCACTCACATTGGGAATATCAGAAGTAAACTCTTCAAGACCACGTTTTGTATCACGAACTTCTAAAATATGCTCATCAATATGTATAGAAGTAAGAATATCTTCACGAACAATTCTTTCAGACACAACAATTGCATCTTCAAAATTGTATCCTTTCCAAGGCATAAACGCAACTTTTAAGTTCTTTCCGATACCTAATTCACCATTTTGCGTTGAATATCCTTCAGTAAGACATTGGTCTTTCACAACCTTTTCTCCTTTAACAACAATAGGTCGTAGATTAATGCATGTATTCTGATTTGTTTTTCGATATTTTATAATATCATATACTTTACGATTATCATCAAAACTCACAAAAGCCTCATCTTCAGTTTGATTATAACGAACATGAATTTCGTTCGCATCAACATATTCAATTACACCATCAGCCTCCGCCATAATTTGAACACGTGAATCACGAATAACAACTCGCTCTATTCCTGTACCAACAATAGGAGCTTCTGCATTCATAAGAGGTACCGCTTGACGCATCATGTTTGATCCCATCAACGCACGGTTCGCATCATCATGCTCTAAAAACGGGATTAAAGAAGCCGCGATTGAAGTAATTTGATTCGGAGCAACATCCATTAAATCGACCTCATCCGGAGTTGCTAAAGGATAATCTGCTTCTAAACGAGCTTTAATTCTATTATTTACAAATTCACCGGTAGGTTTAAGCGGAGCATTTGCTTGTGCAATAGTTAGCTCTTCTTCTTCTTCGGCACTTAAATAAATAACACCTTTATTTGATAAATCAACTTTACCTGTATCTACTTTTCTGTAAGGAGTTTCAATAAAGCCTAATTCATTAATTTTTGCATATACACAAAGTGATGAAATAAGTCCAATATTAGGCCCCTCCGGAGTTTCAATTGGACATAAACGACCATAATGCGTGTAGTGAACGTCACGAACTTCAAATCCGGCTCTTTCACGAGACAAACCTCCAGGACCAAGTGCAGACATTCTTCGTTTATGCGTCATTTCACCGAAAGGGTTAGTTTGATCCATAAATTGAGAAAGTTGATTGGTACCGAAAAATGAATTAATTACTGACGATAATGTTTTGGAATTAATCAAATCAATCGGAGTAAACACCTCATTGTCACGAACATTCATACGCTCACGAATAGTACGAGCCATACGAGCTAAACCAACACCAAATTGATTATGTAATTGCTCACCTACTGTACGTACTCTTCTATTACTAAGATGATCGATATCATCAACATCAGCTTTAGAATTAACAAGCTGAATTAAATATTTAATAATTTGAATTATATCTTGTTTTGTTAATACACGAGTATCAACTTTTTCTGAATCATTTGCCTTACCATATAATTTTCGGTTGATTCTGAATCTTCCAACTTCACCTAAATCATATCGTTTGTCTGAAAAGAATAATTTATCGATAACATCACGTGCTGTAGCTTCGTCTGGTGGTTCAGCGTTACGTAACTGACGATAAATATGAATCACTGCCTCTTTTTCAGAGTTACAAGGATCCTTTTGAAGTGTATTATAAATTATATCATAATCCGCAGAATTTTGATCTTCTTTGTGGATCAAAATTGATTTTTGACCTGAATCAACAATCATATCAATATGATCATTTTCAACTATCACCTCACGTTCAATAATAACTTCATTACGTTCAATAGAAACAACCTCACCGGTATCTTCATCAACAAAATCTTCAATCCATGATTTTAAAACACGAGCAGCAAGTTTTCTACCTACAATTTTTTTAAGTCCTGTTTTAGAAACTTTAACTTCTTCTGCCAAATTAAAAATTTCAAGAATATCTCTATCACTTTCATATCCAATAGCTCGGAATAAAGTTGTTACCGGCAATTTCTTTTTTCTATCGATATACGCATACATAACACTATTAATGTCAGTAGCAAATTCTATCCAAGACCCTTTAAATGGTATTACACGAGCGGAATACAACTTTGTACCATTTGCATGCATGCTTTGACCAAAAAACACACCTGGCGAACGATGTAACTGTGAAACAATAACACGTTCAGCACCATTAATAACAAATGTCCCACGAGGAGTCATAAACGGAATTGTGCCAAGATATACATCTTGCACAACAGTGTCAAAATCTTCATGTTCAGGATCGGTGCAATACAATTTTAATTTTGCCTTAAGAGGCACACTAAATGTAAGACCACGATCAAGACATTCTTCAATTGAATAACGAGGAGAGTCAAGTTGATAATCAATAAATTCCAAAATGAAATTATTTCGAGTATCTGCTATTGGGAAGTTTTCATTGAAAACTGCACTTAATCCTTCATTTTTTCTTTCTTCCGGAGTGGAATCTACTTTAAAAAATTCGTTAAAAGATTTTAACTGAATTTCTAGAAAATCCGGATAGTCTAATTTATTTTGTATCGATGCGAAGCTGATTCTTTCCTTGGTTTTCATTGCAAAAGGATGAAATGTTAGAACTTAAAAATTAAAAACGAGAAAAGGTTTAAGTCAATTTGTATGACTTAAACCCTATAAATTACGAGAAATATTAACTCTTACTTAAGTTCAACTTCTGCTCCTGCCTCCTCTAATTGTGCTTTAATTTTTTCAGCTTCATCTTTTGCTACACCTTCTTTAATAGCTTTTGGTGCACCGTCAACGATTTCTTTTGCTTCTTTAAGACCAAGACCTGTAAGATCTTTTACTACTTTCACAATTTGAAGTTTTGCACCACCTGGAGATACTAAAACAACATCAAATGTTGATTTTTCAGCTACTGCTTCTCCTGCTGCCGCTGCTGGACCTGCTACTGCAACTGCTGCTGCCGCTGCTGGTTCAATTCCATACTCATCTTTTAAGATGTCTGCTAATTCTTTAACGTCTTTTACGCTAAGATTTACTAATTCTTCTGCTAATTTTTTTAAATCTGCCATGTTTGAATGATTTAATTTTACTGTACTTACTTTATTATTTATTTATTCCTTTTCAGATAAGGTTTTAACTATACCTGCAATAGTGTTTTGACCTGATTTAAGAGATCCGATAAGCTGTTGCATTGGAGATTGTAACAACGTAATAATTTCTCCAAGTAACTCTTCACGTGATTTAATATTCACGAGAGAATCAATTTGCTCATCACCAATATAAATAGACTCTTGCGCAAAGGCGGCCTTTAAAATTGGTTTTGACTTTCCTGATTTTCTAAAATCTTTAATAAGTTTTGCAGGCAAATTTGCAGTTTTACAGAATAACACCGAAGTGTTTCCTTTTAAAACTTCATAAATTTCATCAAATTCACCGTCAACTTGTTCGAGCGCTTTTTTAAGTAATGTGTTTTTAACAACAACAATTTCAATGTCTTGTTCAAAACACTTTCTACGAAGTTCACTCGTATCTACTGCATTTAATGCTTCGATATCGGTGATATAGAAGTGCCCATTTTCTTGAATTTTTTGAACAATGCTCTCTACTATATCTCTTTTTTGTGCTATATCCATAATTTTGTGCGTAATCTTTATTAAACGAATGCTTTGGTATCAACAGAAATTCCTTGACTCATAGTTGAAGACACATAGATACTTTTAATATAAGTACCTTTTGCCGATGATGGTTTTAATTTATTGATAACACCAACAAATTCAACTGCATTTTCAGCTAGTTTTTCAGGAGAAAAAGAAACTTTTCCTATTGAAGAATGAATTATTCCATATTTATCAACTTTAAAGTCAATTTTTCCGGCTTTCACTTCTTGAACAGCTTTCCCTATTTCCATAGTAACAGTTCCACTTTTAGGATTCGGCATTAAACCACGAGGTCCAAGAACTCGTCCAAGAGCTCCAATCTTAGCCATTACGGTAGGCATGGTAATAATAACATCAATATCTGTCCAACCACCTTTAATTTTGTCAATATACTCATCGAGCCCAACAAAATCGGCTCCAGCTTCTTGTGCTTCTTTTTCTTTATCTGGAGTACAAAGAACGAGAACTTTCGTTTCTTTCCCTGTTCCATGAGGTAAGGTTACCACACCACGAACCATTTGATTTGCTTTTCGAGGATCAACACCAAGTCGAACATCGATATCAACAGATGCATCAAATTTAGTAGTCGTTATTTCCTTCACTAATTTTGTTGCTTCTTCTATCGAATATACTTTTGTAGTATCAAGTTTATCGATAACACTTTTTTTATTTTTTGTAAGCTTCATTATTCTTAATTTTTAGACTGCAGGCATTTCACCTTCAATAGTTATACCCATACTTCGTGCTGTTCCTGCTACCATTTTCATAGCAGACGCAACAGTAAAACAGTTTAAATCTGACATTTTACCTTCAGCAATTCCTTTTACTTGATCCCAAGTAATAGCAGCAACTTTTTTTCTGTTTGATTCAGCTGAGCCTTTTTTTAATTTAGACACTTCCATTAATTGTACTGCTACAGGAGGTGTTTTAATTATGAAAGTAAATGACTTATCGGTAAAAACTGTAATAATAACCGGTAATACCTTTCCTGCTTGATCTTGAGTTTTTGCATTAAATTGCTTGCAAAACTCCATTATATTAACCCCTTTCGCACCTAATGCCGGCCCTACAGGAGGAGAGGGATTTGCTGCTCCACCTTTAATTTGCAATTTAATTAGCCCTTGTACTTCTTTTGCCATAACGCGTTTTTACTTTATTATTATGATTCCTTTTCAACTTGCATAAAACCGAGTTCTAAAGGTGTTTTTCGTCCGAAAATTTTCACCATAACCTTTAATTTTTTCTTCTCTTCATTAATTTCTTCAATGATACCAGAAAAACTATTAAATGGTCCGTCAGTAACCTTTACAACTTCACCAACAATAAAAGGCACTGTTATTTCCTCTTCTTGTTCAGCTAATTCATCAACTTTACCGAGAATTCGATTTACTTCTGAAATTCTTAAAGGTACAGGATCTCCACCTTTTTCTGTACCAAGAAAACCTATTACTCCGTTTGTATTTTTTATAACGTGAGGTACTTCTCCAATAAGAGCAGCCTCAACGAGAATGTACCCTGGAAAAAAACTCCGTTCTTTACTCATTTTCTTTCCATTCCTAATTTGAATAACGCGTTCTGTAGGAATAAGAATTTGAGACACATAATTTTCGAGATTACTTCGTGAAATCTCCACTTGAATCAATTCGCGAACTTTTTTTTCTTTTCCGCTAATTGCTCGAACTACATACCATTTTTTTTCTATACCATTCATGTGTTGTAGTTATTTATTCAAGAATTTTATATAAAAAGTCTTTCATTAATAATGAGAAAGATGTATCCATTATTAAAACTATTAATGCAAATATAAATGTAGCTGTTAATACAACTATAGCACTAGATTGAAGCTCAGACCAAGTTGGCCAAGACACTTTATGTGCTAATTCATTATATGACTCTTTAACGTATGTTTTTAATCCCATTGTAAAACTTGTTTGCAGGGGAGGAGAGACTCGAACTCCCGACACCTGGTTTTGGAGACCAGTGCTCTACCAACTGAGCTACACCCCTATAAAAATTGATTTGCAGAAAACTCCTGCAAATCAATTTATTTTATAATTAAATCTAAATTATTCAATAATTTCGATTACTTGTCCAGCACCTACTGTTCTACCACCTTCACGGATTGCGAAACGTAATCCTTGATTAATTGCAATTGGTGCAATAAGTTCAACCGTAATTGTTACGTTATCACCTGGCATTACCATTTCTACTCCAGAAGGAAGTTGAATTTCACCAGTTACGTCAGTTGTACGAATATAAAACTGAGGACGATATTTATTATGGAATGGAGTATGACGACCACCTTCTTCTTTTTTCAACACATAAATTTCTGCTTTGAATTTTTTATGTGGAGTAATTGAACCTGGTTTACAAATAATCATACCTCGTTTCACTTCATTTTTATCGATACCACGTAATAGGATACCAACATTATCTCCAGCTTGACCTTCGTCAAGAATTTTACGGAACATTTCAACTCCGGTACATGTTGATTTTAAATTAGAACCAAATCCAATAATTGCCATTTCCTCACCAGTTTTGATAATACCAGTTTCAATTCTACCAGTAGCAACAGTTCCTCGTCCTGTAATTGAGAATACGTCTTCAACAGGCATTAAAAAAGCTTTTTCTGTTTCACGTGGAGGAATTGGTATCCAAGAATCAACAGCATCCATAAGTTCCATGATTTTATCTTCCCATTTTGCATCTCCTTCAAGAGCACCTAATGCGGAACCTTGAATAATTGGAGTGTTATCACCATCAAATTCATAAAATGATAATAAGTCACGAATTTCCATTTCAACAAGTTCTAACATCTCTGCATCATCAACCATGTCTACTTTATTCATAAACACAACGATTTTAGGAACGTTTACCTGACGAGCAAGAAGAATATGCTCCCGTGTTTGAGGCATTGGGCCATCAGTTGACGCAACAACAAGAATAGCACCATCCATTTGAGCAGCTCCCGTAACCATGTTTTTTACGTAATCGGCGTGACCTGGACAGTCAACATGCGCATAGTGACGATTCGCTGTTTGATACTCAACATGAGATGTATTAATAGTAATACCTCGTTCTTTTTCTTCTGGAGCATTGTCAATAGAATCGAAACTTCTCATTTCTGACAATCCTTTTTTTTGCTAATACGGTAGTAATAGCAGCTGTTAACGTAGTTTTTCCATGGTCTACGTGTCCGATAGTACCAATGTTAACGTGTTCTTTTGACCTATCAAATTTTTCTTTAGCCATTTTCTATAATTATTTATTTAACATATAAAATTTTCAAATTCTTCTTATTACTTGAGCCAATGACGGGAATTGAACCCGTGACCTCTTCCTTACCAAGGAAGCGCTCTACCCCTGAGCTACATCGGCAAATTCAACTCAGAGACATGTTACAATCCCCGAAAAATTGGACTGCAAATTTATACTTTTTTTGCAAAAAACAAAAAAAATATTTTTTTTTATTAATTTTCTTGCTTCCCTTTAATTTTTTTTATTTGACGGCGAAGCGCTTCAACTGCTTTATCTGTTGATTCCTCAAACGATTTTGCAAGTTTTTTTGCAAATAAATCATTTCCAGGAATTGCAATTCGAATTTCTGTTTCTTTATTTTCTTCATCAGAAGTGTTAATAACTTTAAAAAAAACTTCTGCCGAAATCAAAAAATCAGAAAACGTATCAAGCTTATTAATTTTTTTAGTTGCAAAATCTTTAAGTTTCGCGTCGGCTTTAAAACCAACTGATTGTATTTTTACTTCCATGACTTTGTATATTAATTTCTCGGATGAGATTGTTTATAAATATCTTTTAATTTTTCGAATGAATTGTGAGTATATATTTGTGTTGCCGACAAACTTGCATGTCCCAACAGTTCTTTTATGTCATTTAAATCAGCTCCTTCATTTAACAAATGAGTTGCAAATGTATGTCGCAACACATGAGGACTTTTCTTTTCAATAGTTGAAATCTGCGAAATATACTTTGTTACAACTCTATATATAACATTTTCATATGCTGGCTTTCCTTTTTCCGTAATTATTAAAAATGAATGAGCTTCTGCTATTTTATTTCTTTCTGCAATATAATCTGCAATATTTTTAATTGTTTCGTCCAAGATAGGGATAATTCTCTCTTTATTACGTTTTCCAAGAACTTTTAATGCGTTTGAAGAAAAATCTATAGAAGATACATGTAAATTCAACAATTCAGACCTCCTCATTCCTGTTGCATATAATAATTCCAAAATAACCCTATCACGTTTTGCCAAAAAACCTTCACCAAAATCTATAGAATCAAATAATACTTCCATAGATTTTTTTTCTACAAAAAAAGGCAAACGCTTTTTTGTTTTGAGTGATCGAATTTTTTGCACAGGATTACACGAAAGTGCATTTATTTTTTGCAAAAAATAAAAAAACGAACGTACTGCGGTTAATTTACGATTAATAGTCCGTGGACTTAATTCTTGTTCGGATAGGTGCACTATCCAATTTCGTATATTTTTATCAGTACATTCATTAATCTTAATAGTATCAATGAACGATAAAAAACCTTGTAGGTCTAATGAATATGATGAAATAGTATGCTTTGAACTCCTTTTTTCAAATTCGAGATAGTTCAAAAAAGACTGTAATAATTCTTGAGATTCCCCTGAATTATTGCTCATCAGTAATTTGCATTTGCTGTTTATACACAGCTTTTATGCGTTGTTCTCGTGTAATAATTGAAGGTTTTGTGAACGCTTGTCTGCTTCGTAATTCACGCACAACACCAGTTTTTTCAAATTTTCTTTTGAATTTTTTTAGTGCTCTATCAATGTTTTCACCTTCTTTAACAGGTACAATAATCATAATAATATATTTTAAAAATGATTTAAAAAAATGGATTGCAAATGTATAAACTTCAATTGTTTTCTACAAATAATTTCGTCAAAATGTTTTTAAATACCTTGCAAGCTTAGAATATTCAGTATTTGTAAGTATATTTTCATGCAATAATTCATCAATTCGTTCAATTTTTTTCTGGATACGAATATAATTAAGAATATCTTTTGCTCGATAATATCCGCAATATGGGTGAGATTGTAGTTCAGAAAAACTTGCAGTATTCACATTTATTGAGACTATCTGAGAAGTATCTACATAACAAAATGTAAAAATTTTATCAAAACACAAACTGTCTATTGAATACAC
>Ga0180028_1006274_pt1 | contig 11522 bp, 8 predicted proteins | sample BioARNtimezero_FD_135970 | JGI IMG/M metagenome (GOLD analysis project Ga0180028, IMG submission 135970) | Anaerobic biogas reactor microbial communites from Seattle, Washington, USA - Biogas_R1-A RNA time zero (Metagenome Metatranscriptome) | ecosystem: Engineered > Bioreactor > Anaerobic >...
CTCTGAGCTGAGGTAATCTTCTTTGTTTAGCTTGGGTGTTGCCATGTTTTCCTGGTGAGATTGGAACCAATGGTAGGAAATCCTGGGGTGATTTCTGGAGATGTATTACTTTAAGGTTTAATAACAAAAAAAGACGATTGAATCCAGTAACAGTATTTATTTTGATAAATTTAAATCCGGCAGGAGATTCAGTCGTTTTTAACAGAAAACCAGAGGCTAATCTGGTGACAATTGTTGTGCGCAGGCTTCAAAACCAGCAGAGCCCTGGTCTTATCACTTTTAAACATCCTGTGCCATCAATTTTTCAGAGAAATTCTGGAGGTGAAGCAAAAATATTTACATCGATAAAGAAAAACTTGACTGTTTTTGATAAATTATTTATTGAGATTATTCTTTTAGGAATTGAATCATATATTTTAATCATGAGCAGAAGGTTTTTATGGAGCGGCAAGAGTTCTGAAATCTTCTGGGCTGATAGGTGTCATGTTAAATCTATCACCAAATAGATCTTTCGATTTAGTTATTATGTAATTACATGAGGAAAATGGAAAAAGTACTACACAAAAGATATGCAGGAAATTATAATTAACCATTTGGAAATCAATAAATTTTTGCTTGCTTTTAAAAAAAGTACTCCTTATATTCACTGGAAATCCCAACAACCCAAAAAGAGGATTTAAAATGAATGAATTAATCCAAAAAATCGGTCTGTGTGTAGAGCGTGGAAAGGTCAATAAGGTTTCTCCGTTTCCTGCTGATATGAAGGGGCTTGACGGAGCGGATGAGTATACCAGGCAGGCGATCGAGGCAGGGGTTAAGCCAGATGCGATTCTGCAGGCTTGCAATGATGGAATGCAGCGGATAGGAGAGAAGTTTGGCAGAAATGAGGTCTTTATTCCAGAGCTTCTTATGTCAGCTAAAGCGATGCATACGGTGATGGCCCATCTTAAGCCTTTTTTTCAAGTCCGGATCAGTAAAATCCAAAGGGAAATTTATTCTGGGGACTGTTGCCGGGGATCTTCATGACATAGGTAAGAATCTGGTTTCAATGATCATTGAAGGGAACGGCTGGGAAGTAATTGATCTGGGAGTGGATGTGAAACCTGCCAGTTTTCTTCAGAAGATTAAAGAGAATCCCGGATGTGTTGTTGGACTAAGTGCGCTGTTAACCACTACAATGGGCAATATGGCAGATACAATTAAACAGATAAAGGCCAGCTATTCAGATGTTCGGATAATCGTTGGTGGAGCTCCATTGACAGAGAACATAGCTGCGGAAATGGGGGCTGATGGTTATGCTCGTGATCCTCAGAATGCAGTTGACTGGCTCAATGCAATAGGAACGATTTGATGAATTCTTTGCTTCAAGAGCTGGAAAAAGGAAAAGTACTGGTTTCTGATGGAGCATGGGGGACTATGCTTCAGGAGCGGGGCTTGCAGATTGGAGAGTGCCCTGAGAGCTGGAACAATACTCATCGCGAAGATGTTCTGGCTATTGCTCAAAGCTATATCGATGCGGGTGCAGACATGATTCTTACCAATAGCTTTGGTGGCAGTCCAACGAAGTTGCGGCATTTCGGTTTAGAGGATCAGTGTGCTCAATTAAACGAAGCAGCGGCGGCTATTTCCAGAGAAGCTGCTGGCTCCGATCATTTTGTCCTTGGTTCCATAGGGCCTACCGGTGTTATTATTATGATGGGAGAAGTCCCTGAAAAGACTCTTTTTGAAGGTTTTTGTATACAGGCTAAGGCCTTGGCACGCGGTGGGGCTGATGTCATTTGTGTAGAAACCATGGCTGCTTTGGATGAAGCGTGTCTGGCGGTTCGTGCAGCCAGAGAAAATACAGAGTGTGAAGTGGCATGCACTTTCACTTTCGAAAAAACAGTTAATGGCGACTACCGCACCATGATGGGGGTGACTCCTTCGGATATGGCTATAGCTCTAACACTGGCTGGGGCTTCGATTATTGGTGCCAATTGCGGTAATGGAATTGAAGGGATGATAGACATCGTGCGTGAAATAAGGAAGGTAGATTCCAAAACCCCCGTTCTTGTTCATGCTAATGCCGGAAGACCGGTTCTTGAGGGTGGGAAAACGGTGTTTCCCGAAACACCGGAAATGATGGCGGAAAAAGTCTCTCTACTAATCAAAGCCGGAGCAAATATCATTGGCGGTTGTTGTGGTACCACTCCACAACACATCCGTGCACTGGCCCAAGCAATCGAAATTTGCTGAAATGAGTTCTATTATCTCTGTGATTGAATCGGTTAAGGAAATCTGTGAGCTTTCCGTAGATACTTCATCACTGGATATCACCAGAGAACAGATCTTCAGTGAACTGGGGTATGCTGAAAATGCGATACCAGAATTTTTCGGCGAGCAGATAGATGAGATTATAGAAAGACTTCAAGAGCTTTGTGATATTAGAGCAGCTTACAGAATCGTTGATGTTTCTGCTCATAGTGATCATGCCCTGTTGATCAATAATATTCGTTTTCATCTTAATAAGACTGTCGCTTTCCAATTAAAAAATGCGGAGAGACTGGCCATATTTATCTGTACGATCGGAGCACAGATGGAAAGCTGGTCCAGCCAAATGTTTTCTGAGGGTGATGGGGTCATGGGTCATTTTGTGGACACGATTGCTTCGGTGGCAGTTGACAAGGCCACAGATATTATTCATGGTTATATAGAACAGAAGATGACGGAGAATGGGTTGTTTGTCACTAATCGTTTCAGTCCCGGATATTGTGGTTGGCCGGTTTCCGAACAACAACTGTTATTTTCGTTTTTTCCTTCGGGTTGCTGTGGTATGGAGTTGACTGAATCCGCATTGATGATACCGAGAAAATCGACCAGCGGGATCATAGGAGTAGGATCATCTGTAAAAAAGGAACCTTACTTCTGCGATCGCTGTGCCAACAAAGATTGCACTTATCGCCTTTACCGCCAACTGAAGAGCAAGAAAGAAACAAGTAATAACCCGATTTCAGATATGAGTCAGGATCTGAACGGTTGAAGCTTCCCAACGGGTTTGAAGGATACGGTTATACAGTTATGAGTGAGACTATTGGGTAGACAGTCTAATTGGCTATAAATTTCATTTAAAATCTTTGATTTAATAATATATCGGGTCAAAATCAAATCGAGCATTAAATAGTGGCATTTGAACTATGATTTTCATATCTTATCTTAATAATTTAAAAATTTAGAATACTGAAATTAATCATTAAAAATGAGAAATCTTCATCTATTATCATAAATTCATGTCAGAAGGGGACAGTTATGCCACTATCAAAGGCATTAAGTTTATCGGTGCATCGTTTATTAAAGATTGCTCTTCTGATACCGATGAGTCTTTTTGCTTACAATGGATCTAAAACCTGGTTGTATTATACACCGGTTGCAGATCCTGCATTGAAAGCACAATATCAGAGTGTCTGTGCAAGCTTAGTACTTTCCGATGAAAATTCAGATACTTTGAAGAATGCGAAAGAGGAGTTTGATCTTGCAATACCGGAGTTGCTGGGGGGCTCAAAACTTCCATCTACCAATGGTCCCGGGGCAATAGTGCTTGCACCTGAAGGATCTTCTCTGTTAGCCGAAGGAATAGATTTTTCTGATGTTTCTGAAGAAGGATTTATCATTAAAAGTATAGGGAATAAGACCTATATCACCGGAAAAAGCCAGGTCGGAATATTGCGGGGGACCTTTCATTTTATACGCTTAATGCAAACCGGAAAACCAATAAACAATCTGAATATAGTGGAAAGTCCCTATTTTCCTCTTCGTGTTTTGGATCATTGGTATAACCACTACGGAAGCAGGCCAGACACCGAAAGAGTGTACGGTGGAAACCGGGTTTATCGTATGGAGAATTTTGGCAAGCTCTCAGAGTCAGAACTAAAGCGCATAAAAGATTATTGCCGTATGGCAGCATCGCTGGGGCTTAACGGGATTTGTCCAGATAATGTTAATACATACCGCGGTAATTCTATCAAAAATTATCAATGCCTCGAGGAAGAGAAACTGAAAACACAAAAGGTCTTTGCTGACATAATAGGAACCTACGGGCTTAAGTACTACTTGTCGGTATCATATGCCAGTCCTGTGTTGATAGACCCTAAAGCAAATAGTGCCAATGCTTATGCTAATGCACAGGCAAAAAAATGGTGGTTCGATAGAGTAGATATGATCCATCAATATATTGCTAATTTTGGCGGCTTTTTGATGAAAGCAGATTCCGAAGGTGAGGCCGGGCCCCGCACTTATAATTTAATTCAGAGCCAGGGAGCAAATCCCATGGCAGAGGCTCTTAAAAGATACGGATACAATTTGATCTGGCGGACATTTGTTTATAATAACACAGATGACTTTGCTATCAGCCAGTGGAAAGAGTTTGAGGGTCAGACCTGGGATGAAGCGGTTATATTGCGTACAAAAGATGGCCCCAGGGATTTTCAGACTGTTGAACCTCCAAATCCGTTATTGGGACTTAAGGGGGTACGGCATGGAATGGAGTTTCAGATCACTCAGGAATACACTGGGCAAGGGATTCACCTGTGTTGGCTGGTACCAAAATGGCGTCAAATTCTTCACTGGGATCTAAAGGGAGCTCCATTAAACCCGGGGACAGAAGGTTCTATCACATATCAGATCCTCAGAGGTACAGGCGATCCGGTAAAGGGTGGCGGTGGAGTTTGGGGGATCAGTAATCTCAGTGATACTGTAAACTGGACAGCACAGTTTTTAGCTCAGGCTAATTATTATGGGTTCGGTAGATTGGCATGGGATCCCACGCTTACCGAAGAGCAAATTGCTGATGAATGGATCAGAAGCAGTTTTCATGGTGGAGGTACTCCTGAGGTCAGGTTTGTGGTAAATGATATGCTTTCAAAATCCTGGAGAACTTATGAGGACTACACAATTTCCTATAGTGCTCTTATGCCTGCTCTGAGATGGAATGAGCATTACGAGATTGATTTTGACGGGATGAAGCTTAGCGAATGGTACACTCCTTATTTCATGAATCTTACCAATGATGGAATTGGTGTTGATCGCACGCCTACAACCGGTAACAACTTTGTTAAGTATTACCCACCTGCTGTTGCTGACTCTTTTGCAAATATCGAAAAATGCCCCGAAGATTTTCTTTTGTTTTTCCATCACTGTAAATGGGATTATAAAATGAAATCCGGTATGACTCTTATTCAGAGCCTCTATCACAATCATTTCAGGGGACTTCACCAGGTAAGAAATTTCATCAATAACTGGAAATTGGTATCGGATTTGGTAGATCCTGAAATTCACAATCATGTGTTGGCAAAACTCAATAAGCAGTATACAGATGCCAAAAGGTGGGTGGAAGATTTTAAGAGTGATTTCGGATCAAAATATAAGGAATCAGTAGGTTGTAACCTTACACTTATTACACCTGATACTAATAAAGCTACAGTAGTAGAGACAGGTGCCAGGGTTAATCTGTCAGCCAAATTTACAGACCAGAAGAATGCGGCAATTGATGAAACTTTGAAATGGAGTGTGGATAATGGTGGTACATTGAGTGCAACAGAGGGTTCCAGTGTAAGTTTTTCCGCCGATAAGGATGGCATTTACACTGTGGTTGTCTCAACCGCAAAATTCCCTGATCTAAAAGATCAGATGCAAATTTTTGTTGGCAACTGGATTCAAACCACCAGTATTCGCAGGACAGCACAAAACAACATCACCAAACCATCGATGCAGATTTTAAGAAATTCTCATGGGATATCAATTATTACCTCCAGTGCAGGAAAAATTGATATTTACGGGTTGCAAGGTAAAGTGATTAAGTCGGTTAACCTGACTAATGCTGGTACCTGTTTTATCGATACGCGTGATATTGCAAAAGGTTTATATCTGCTTAGACTTCAAAGTGGAACACAAAGCCTGCATGATAAGTTCATCCTCAGATAATCTTTGTGATCAGATGGGGTCTGCTTCATGTTGATATTATAATAGGGAAAGACCTTATGGAAAAAAAGGCTGACATAGCAGTGATTGGCCTTGCCGTTATGGGCCAAAATCTTATTCTTAACATGAATGATCACGGTTACACGGTAGTTGCCTTTAATCGTACGGTATCGAAAGTCGATGATTTTCTAAAAAATGCTGCAAAAGGAACCAATGTAATCGGGGCACATTCTATAGAGGAGATGGTTAGCCTTCTGAAAGTTCCCCGAAAGGTTATGCTCATGGTGAAAGCGGGTGATCCCGTAGATGCGGAAATCCAAAAACTGCTGAAATATCTTTCTCCTGGTGATTGCATAATCGACGGTGGAAATTCTCACTTTACTGATACTATCAGGCGCACAAAATATCTGGAAGAAAATGGAATTTTATATATAGGAGCAGGAGTATCCGGTGGAGAAGAGGGGGCCAGAAGAGGGCCTTCAATCATGCCGGGAGGAAATGAGAAAGCTTGGCCACTGGTAAAGGATATCTTCAAAGCGATCTCTGCCAAAACACCTGATGGAGTTCCATGTTGCGATTGGGTGGGCTCTGATGGTGCAGGCCATTACGTAAAAATGGCTCACAATGCCATCGAATATGGAGATATACAGGTTATTTGTGAAGCTTATCATTTAATGAAACTAGGTCTGGGACTCTCTGCTGATCAGATGCATCAGATATTCGCAGAATGGAATACAACCGAACTGAACAGTTATCTTATAGAAATAACCAGAGATATTCTGGCTTATAAAGATGATGATGGTGAACCACTGGTTGAGAAAATCCTTGATAAGGCAGGACAGAAGGGTACAGGCAAGTGGTTTATTGTCAATTCTCTGGACCTTGGAATTCCGGTTACTCTGATTTCAGAATCGGTTTATGCCCGCTGCCTTTCGGCTTTAAAAGAGGAACGGATTAAAGCTTCAGAAGTATTAAAAGGTCCCGTAACTCACTTTAAGGGTGATGCTAAAGGGCTGGTGGAAGATATACGTAAAGCGCTGCTTGCTTCTAAGATTATCTCTTACACACAGGGCTTTATGTGCCTGCATGAAGCGGCCAAAGAGTATGGCTGGGATCTTGATTATGGTAATATAGCCTTATTGTGGAGAAACGGCTGTATTATCAGAAGCGCCTTTCTGGATAAGATTAAAAACGCCTATGAAAAAAATCCGAAGCTCTCAAATCTGCTTTTAGATGATTATTTCAGAGAAGTGATTGATGATTGTCAGGCGTCCTGGAGAAAAGTGATAATGACTGCTGTTGAGTTGGGTATTCCCATGCCCTCATTCAGTTCGGCACTGGCATTTTTCGATGGCTATCGGTGCGCAAAGCTTCCAGTAAACCTCTTGCAAGCGATGCGGGATTATTTTGGTGCGCATACCTATAAGCGCATAGATGCTCCTGCTGATCAGGTGTTTCATACAAACTGGACAGGCAGAGGAGGCGATGTGGCATCAGGAACATATACTGTTTGAAAGTGAGTACTGATTGGCAATGATAAAGAATGTTACCTGAAAAACAGTTCGTTTTTTTAAAAGAAACCGTTAAAGACAATACTCATCTGCAGGACAATCTCAGTGTAGCAGCACATTTGATTCGTGGATCTTCTAAGGAAAGATTTACGACCACCTATTACACCGCAGGGTTTGAGAAAATGAGATTGAATCAGTTGAATTTGTTCATGAACCAGTAAAGAAGATGGTCTGGCAATAACATTATCCGTTAACTTGGTATGAAGGGTATAATCGGATGCCCTGTAGAAAGAGATTTACTTCATCTCTTCACCAGGAGCTGGGCTGTGGCTATTGGAAAATGAAATTTGGATCTGGAAAAATAAACCAAAGAAGTATTGCATAGCTTTATTATATTCATAAAATATTATCTATAATGTGGGAGGTTGTTTATGTCACCAGGAAAAATCAGGTCGGTTTTAGTGGCAGTCACGTTTGTGGTTGCTGCCAGCAGTGTATCTGCGCAATACGACTACAGTCATCGAAAAAGTACTGCCAAGTTCAATGTAAAAAAGCCCAATACCAATGTTAAAGCAGAACAAATACGGAACCATTTCGGGTTCGGTGGAGCTATGAACTGGTATTTGCATGATACGATAGCTGCTGATCCAGGTTGTAAGCAAAGCTATGGAGATGCCTTTCTGAAGTACTTTGAGTTCTGCACACCAGAAAACGAGATGAAATGGGATTATGTTTATCAGGATAGTGATGAAAAACTTGATCAGGTATGGTGGAAGGCAGACACTATTCTCAACTTCTGTGAAAGAAATGATATAAAAGTGCGCGGACACAACCTTTTCTGGAATGAAGATACCTGTTGGATACCACCATGGGCATGGTCTCTGCCAACCAAGGATTTGTTTAAAGAAGCCATGAAAGAACGTATAGATACTGCTATGAACTATGGTTTGGGCAGAGTGGTACATTGGGATATTATTAATGAAATCATTCATGGGTATTCTTCGCCTGGTGTTGGTGGTGCAAAACCAGCTTATAACGATTTAACACTGGTAAAATATTCAGGAGATTCTAACATATTCGAATGGATTCTTACTGAGGCCAGAAAGATTGATAAAAAATCAAAATTCACAATTAACGATTATGGTCTGGAAGGATCCTCGGCAGATTGTAATCTCTACATTGACAGGTGCAGCCCTTTCAAAGATAAATTTGATATAATCGGTATGGAAGGGCATTTCGATAATTATCCAAACAACTGTTCCAGAGATAATCTCAATGCCAGAGTTAAGCAGTTGGTAGATGGGCTGGGCCGGGAAGTATGGTTCACCGAAGTTGATTGGAAGTTTGATATCAGACAGAGTCCAGATAAGATAGAAGAACTCATGCGTACTGCTTTTTCAAATAAAAATGTGGGTGGAATTGTCATGTGGACATGGGTTAAACGTCATATGTGGCGTGATGATTTGACCTGTTATTTTGTAGATTCACTTATGGAAGAAACTGAAACCGGTAAAAGGTGGCGGGATGTGCGTTCGGAGTGGAGAACTAAAATATCAGGCAAATCTGATGATAAAGGAGATTTTACATTAGAGGGATATCAGGGTAAATATCGGGTAATTATGGACGAGGATACTGCGATAGTTTACCTGCATCCTCGTGATAGTTTGGAGATTCTTAAAGATTTTTCTGATCCAAATGCAATTCGTCCGGTTACCAAGGTAAAACCTGATCCTATTTCCGTTGTATTGAGCGGATCGACCATCAGGCTTACTGCCACACCAGATGAGAGCAGATCACTTTTTCTTTCCACCTATTCAATATCTGGAAAGCTTATTTCCAGGATACCTTTAAATTTTGTGAATGGTATGGCTACCGTGGCAAAGCTGCCCTCAGGCTGTCATATCTTCCGGATAGGTACTGCCAACAAAGACATATATACTGGAATGGGTGTGTCTTTAAGATAATTGGAAATTACTGTTGTTCAGTTTTACAGAGGCACGAGAAATTCTTCGTGCCTTTTTTTAATTATGTATATTACTCTTCCTTTCTATATGCAATGTTTTGGTTACTGATATATTAATATATCATATATACAAAATTGTTAATCCTTTTGCATTTATCTTTTTCTCAATTTTTTATATCTTATCAATATAGGTTGAACGACAGTTGTAAAATGTCATTCAACAGTATCTGATTAAGATGAAGACCTGATTTTCTCAGGAATGATTCTTTGAACAGATATAGTCGATTCATTTTAATGTTTCTGCATTTTAAGAAAATTCGTTTTAAAACGAACGATAAATCTTAATAATGAAGTTGATTTTTTAGAAACATTGAAACAACAAAACAGACCCCTCTTTTAGTCCTGTTTTATTGGAATTCCGGTCGATTTATCCCTAAATCGACTGGAAATTCCATTTCTACTTCTGTTTGAAAATCTGTTGTCTACCACTCAAGCAAATTCGGTGTCCACAACGTTCACACATGAACTGAAAAGCCATAGTTAAAGCGGCAGATTAACCCAGAGCATGTCAAATTTATTTGGAGAACAATATTTTGTGTAAAATGACTGATTCGTTCTGTTTGATCTTTATCAGATACATTCCATTTGCCAGTGCGTAACGGTTAAAATCAATCTTTTCCGAAAAACCTCTGACATTATATTGACTGGTTGATAACAATTTTCCTTCGCTATTGAAAATGCTAATCTGAAGGTGAGTTCCGGGAGTTGTCTGAAATCTGAGAGTGTTATTGAAAAAACTTAAAGAAGTAAATCTGACTTTACCAGTTCGGTGTTTTTTTTCTTCAGCAGCGGTTGTCGATCCTGGTATGACGCAGGTGGTAATAGTTTGTGCGGGTGCGCTGAGTGAGATCATTTTATCATTAATTTGAGTATCATCGAGTTTTGAAAGACTTCCAGGGAGAGAAAACTGATGAATTTCTGCCTTGGTACCCAATGTTGTGCAACGGGAAAGATCAATGGTGTAAGGAGTGTTTCTATTTGCATTATTTCTGAGTATTATTACCAGATTCCCGGTAGAAGGAACCAAAGCAGCAACAGAGTTGGTATCACTGCTATAGATTATCTGAGATCCTGGTCTTATGAATCTGCTGAAAGCGGCATGCATGTAGTAGCGTTTAGTGTATCTGAAACTCTGGGTAGAATGATTAAGCTCGATAGACATCCAGTCAGCCACTGGGTCACATACCTGCCAGTCGAGCCATGCATTAGGTTTCATCAGTCTTAGATCCTGTATAATGACATGTGACATCCACATAGTGATATCACTTTTGTCGTCACCCTTACCCAAGGGACCCGATTCGGACTGCCATAATATTTTGTTATGAGTTTTAGCCAGAGAATCAACTGCTTTTCTTGATTGCCATCCGCCATAGGAATGTGAGTTAATCTGAGAAAGGTAGAGAAATGTGCTGTCATCATAAGATTTAAAAGTACTAACGGTATGAGACAGAGATGTTTCGTCTGCAGAGCTTACTTTTGTTTGATCAAAAAGTCCTTTGGCAATCAGTTGTTTACCTAGTTCTTTAATCATTTTAGATTGGTTATTTTTAAATCCACAGCCTTCCTGTGTTCCATTGATTTTCCAATATCCTGAAGAGGGTTCATTAAAGGGTGCAATAGTTCTGAAATTTATTCCCCAGTTATCTTTATAGTGTTTTACGACTGTGGTTAAATAATCGGCGAATGCGGTAAAATAGGTTGGTTTGAGATTATCAGCACCATTGGTGTTTCCTGTGACACAACCGCTGATAGTCATCCACCAGGGTGGAGAATTGGAGAATGCTTCAAATATGAGGTCTTCACCACGTGAAGCGATTCCCAAAAGAATGTTACGTTGATGCTGATCTGCGGACCAGTCATATTCAGCGGTTTCGCTTTTTTTAAAACCTGGAACTGCCCTTGGTTCAGACAAATGATTGTGCGAAGGGTTGTCTCCCCCTCCTATATTATAACGAAAAATATTATATCCTAAGCCGGTATCAGGATTAACTATTGCATCGATTAATCGGTTTCTGTTAGGTTCACTCCACTTTCCA
>Ga0180028_1278169_pt1 | contig 11505 bp, 8 predicted proteins | sample BioARNtimezero_FD_135970 | JGI IMG/M metagenome (GOLD analysis project Ga0180028, IMG submission 135970) | Anaerobic biogas reactor microbial communites from Seattle, Washington, USA - Biogas_R1-A RNA time zero (Metagenome Metatranscriptome) | ecosystem: Engineered > Bioreactor > Anaerobic >...
CTCGGAAAAACGCATCTCTGCAGTGCACTGGCATACCAGGCTTGTCTTAAAGGCTACACGGTTCTGTATGCTTCCGCAATCGATATCGTTAATACACTGAGTGCTGCTGCAAACTGCGGTGATTTAAAGCGTGAACTGAAAAAATATGTCAAACCAGATATCCTATTCATGGATGAGCTTGGCTATCTTCCTGTAGATAAAAAAGGGGCAGACCTCCTTTTTCAGATTATCAGTCAAAGATATGAGAAGGGGCCTATAATACTCACAACCAATAAGCCATTTAAAAAATGGCCGGAAATATTCAAAAATGACAGTACCCTGACATCTGCAGTGCTGGATCGATTATTACATCATGCTGAAACGGTCGTTATTGATGGGAAAAGCTATAGAATGAAAGACCAGATTGAGGAATGATCTGTCTATTTGTCAATGCATTTTCAAACCGGCTGAAAAGCTACCTTTTCAGGCCGGTGTCCGCACCTGGTGGGAACTATAATTTTCAAAACAAATCGTGCCTGAACATGAAGCAAAAATGCCGTGTTATCTTGAAACAGAGGTAAACAGATCGCCGCCTGCATTGAAGAAAACTGAATAAAATACGCGGAACGTCCATAACGCCTGATAATCGTAATAGTATGCACCTAACCGGATGTACATGGTAGGAGGATATAAAAACAATAGAGCAATCTGCAAATTTTTACTGATAGTAAAAGCTGTTCTCTGCAACAACGATATCTATCGGAATCTGCACTTGTGACGCACAGGGTTCTTTGAGTACCAGATGGCGAAACAAGGTATTAATTCCAGTATAGCCCTGTTCCCGTGTATTTTGGCTTATAATAAAATCGATAGCACCCTTTTTAAGAAGACGGATATTTTCGTCGACACAGTCATAACCTACAATATGTGCCCTGTTTGAGTTATGAGCCAAAGCTTTTGCCACTCGATGTGTTTCCGAATTGGTTACAAAAAAACCTTTGCAAGGGCGAATTTTTTCTTCGATTGCTTTAACTCTGGATGAAAATTCCTCATCATCCAAACCACCATCCAGATCAAACATATGGATTTTAATAGAAGAAGTGGAATCAAATGCAGATGAAAATCCTCGAACACGCTCGTTTATATGGAAATCATTTGGTAACATTCTCAGAACTGCTACGTTACCCTCTCCACCCAGGAGCACTTTCATAAGCTTTGCACCACAAACACCGCTCTGATACGAATCCTGACCTATCGATGCAATAGGAGTCGTATCAGGGATTGTGGAATCAACATACACATAAGGAATTTCAGATGAGATTGTTTTTACAAAAGCACTACAGGCATCAAAAAGAACAGGGGCGATTAATAAACCAGCCATATCCTTTTCAAGAGCATCTTTGCATGAATTGATAAAGGATTCTTCAGAGTATTTATCAAAGAAAAAGTAGTGCCGGTGAATATTAAATGTAGCAAGGTCACGCTCTGCCTGATCGATTCCCCGTCTCATTATATCCCAATATCCGCTGTCCTGGCCGGATTTGGGCATAATTACTCCAAAATTATGAACCGAGCACATAGAGAGATTACGTGCATGAATATTTGCTCTATACCCGGTAGAGCGTACGATAGCTTTAATTTTATCTTCAGTTTTTTTAGATACACGCCCCCGGCCGTGTAATACCCTATCAACAGTACCGATAGAGAAACCGGATTTTTCAGCAATATCTTTAATCGTTACCACAAGTTTCCCTTGAACCTTGTTATGTTGATCTTAGAAGCTAAATTCCTCTGTAAATAATGTTTGCAAAACAACGCATATGTGTTCTGAAATGATTGTGTACAGAACATAATATACAATAAATAATATAATGAAAGTTTTTTATCTTCTATGCAATCGTACGACTTATTCTTCAATTTCGTTCGAAAAGCACCTACAGGTCAAGTACTGCCGCCAAAGATGGTAGCTTGTTTGAACACCAAAGCCGCGAAATTAAAGGCACGATAGTGCCTTTACAAGACATCTGGCTCAACTGAATTTGAAATCCGGAAAAGATTGTGAAGAGTCTGTATATCAAATCTACGCTGAAACAGGCTCCCCTTTATCGACTGTTGCAGGCTCAGTTTTTGTACCTGTTCCCGTATCTTTTTTGTCTTCATCCTGCGTTTCCAGTTTAATCTTACCTTTGTTGGCTTCGAAAACCTGCTGGAATAAGCAGAAAATAAGAACGAGTACCCCATAGACAATTCTAGTCCACCATGCACTGAGCGTCCCCTGAAACATGATAAGAGTCTGAAAGGTGCCAAGAATCAAAACACCGAACATGGTCCCGATAATATAACCATATCCTCCAGTCAACAATGTCCCACCAATAACTGCTGCTGCTATTGCATCGGTTTCCATTGCCTTTGCGTGTAAAGCATATCCGGATAGCATATAGAATGTAAATATTATACCGCTCAAAGCCGAGCAGAATCCACTGAAAGTATAAATAAGTACTTTTGTTCTTCCGACAGGTAATCCCATTAAAATTGCAGACTGTTCATTTCCTCCGATAGCATAAACTGTCCTTCCAAACTTGGTATAGTGTGCGAGGTACACACCAAGAATGGTAATAAGAATAAACAGTATCACATTAACATTTATAAAAGCAGTTTCTGTAAGATAGAATCTGAAAGATGCAATACTGCTATATACTTCATTTGTGATATTTATAGTATCTGTACTTATCACATAACAGAGGCCACGTGCAAGAAATAGTCCTCCCAATGTAACGATGAACGGGTGGAGCTTGAAAAAATGAATCATCATTCCCATGAGTGTACCAAAAGATGCTCCCATAACAAGCACAATTGCCATGACAAGGAACGGATTCATGTGGGCTTTCTCAAGCAGATGGGCAGAAACCATGGTAGTTAAACCGATCACAGATCCAACAGAAAGATCGATACCGCCTGATAAAATTGCAAAAGTCATTCCGACTGCTGTTACCATCAGAAATGAATTGTCAATAAAAAGATTCAGAAACACATCCAGTGACAAAAAACTTGGATAAAGAATTGATCCGATTGCATACATGACCACAAACAAAGATATTGTTGCGACCAGCAGAACATTTTTTAAATTAATAAAGGATTTCTTTTTCATTATTTACTCCCGTACCGCTTTTACTCTGAAGACAATCTTACGGAATTCCTCTGATTGAATAAGCATAACAATAAAAACGACAAATGCTTCAACGACAAGATTAATTTCCGGAGGTACACCGATCGAATATATTGTTGTTTTGAGTGTCTGAATTATCAATGCTCCGATAACACTTCCTAAAAGAAAAAATTTACCCCCCGCAAGCGATGTTCCCCCGATTGCAACCGCAAGAATCGCATCGAGTTCGAAGAGCTCCCCGGCATGAATACCATCGGCACTCTTAACATTAGATGTAACCAGAAGTGCTGCAACACCAGCACAAAAGCCGCAGAATGCGTAAATCATGAGCATGAGATTTTTTGAATTTATTCCCGACACTCTTGCCGCAACGGGATTAATTCCAACAGATTCGATAAACATTCCCAGTGCTGTTTTACGCATAAGAAGTATTGTTCCACCAACTATCACAGCAACAATAAACAGGGAAAACGGTAACCCGAAAAGGAATCCATTTCCAATGAAGAAAAATGGTTTGTAATAGATGGTAATTATCTGACCATTTGTAAGCAGTTGAGCAACGCCTCTTCCGGCAACCATCAGAATCAGGGTAGCAATAATTGGTTGCATTCCCATCCTGGTAATAAGAAAACCGTTCCATAATCCGATAAGTGTAGCAACTGCCAATGCAGCAATTATCGCAATAGACATTGGAACCTGACTGATATATGTCTGAACACCATCAACGATTTTAAGGTTTCCACCAATAAGCATAGCCACAACAGCACCGGTAATTGCAACCGTAGAACCCACAGAAATATCGATACCCTTGGTGGCAATGACAAGTGTCATACCAATCGATATGATAATCATCGGAGCGGCTCGGTTCAATATATCAATTAAACTTCCAAAGAGATGTCCATCTTTAATTTCAATATGAAAGAAACCTTTTGTAAAAATCAGATTAAACAGGAGCAGCAGAGCAAGAGCAGTCAGTGCCCAGAAATTTTTTGAACGTAACAAGTTATCAACAGTACTCTTTTTTTTCATTATTTTGTACCTCCGGCAATCACATGTAGTATCTGCTCTTCGCTTATTTCATCACCTGTCAATTCGGCAATTTTTTTTCTGTCACACATAACCGCTACCCGGTCACAGCATCTGACAACTTCCTCGAGCTCTGATGATATGAAGATAATCGACATTCCCTCTTTACAGAGTTCAATTACGAGGTCCATAATCTCTTCTTTGGCGCTGATATCTATTCCCCGTGTGGGTTCATCAAGAATAAGCAATTTGGGATTTGTAGCAAGCCATCTGGCAAGAATGACCTTCTGTTGGTTGCCCCCGCTAAGCTTTGAGATAACCTGTTCAGAATCAGTCGCCTTAATTCCCAGTGCTTTTATATATTTGTCAGCCAGCTCAACCTGTTTGCTTTTGGGAATATTTTTAAAAATTCCTTGGGTCCCCTGAAGAGCAAGGATGATATTTTCTCTGATTGTTAAATCACCAATTATTCCTTCTACCTTTCTGTCTTCGGGACAGAAACCAAATCCATTCAATATTGCCTGCATTGGAGAATTTAAGGTAATTTTTTTACCATTAAGCGTAAATTCACCTTTATCAGGCTTATCAACTCCAAATATCAGCCTTACCACTTCAGTTCTACCGGAACCAAGCAGACCGGCCAACCCGAGAATTTCGCCTTTTTTACATTCAATACTTACACTGGAAACATGACCTTTCCTTTCAATGTTGGAAGCTTTGAAAAAAGGTTGTATGTCTTTGAGCGCAGCATAGTCATTTCTTCTTTTGTCCTGTTCATCTGTTCTTGTATAATCTTTACCGATCATCGCAGAAATCAGATCTTTACGTGGAAGCTCCTCAGCCAGATACTCTCCCACAAATGTTCCATTTCTAAGTACTGTAATTCTGTCTGAAATCTCATACATCTGGTCCATAAAGTGAGTAACAAACAGAATTGCCATACCTTCAGCTTTAAGCTTTTTGATAACACTGAAAAGAAGATTTACTTCGTTTTCATCGAGACTTGATGTTGGTTCATCAAGTATCAATACCTTTGCAGAGATACTGATCGCCCTTGCAATCGCAACCATCTGTTGAACTGCAATTGAATATGTTGACAGCATTTCGGTTACATCAATTTTAATGTTGAGTTTTTTAAGCAACTCATCTGCTTTGGTGTTTATATTTTTCCAGTCGATCAGCCCGTTTCTTTTGGGTTCCCTGCCTATAAAAATATTCTCGGCAACACTCAAATTAGGACAAAGATTTACTTCCTGATACACGGTGCTGATTCCAAGTTTTTGAGCAGCAAGCGGGTTTTCTGCAACCACCTGTTTACCGTTAAGTGTAATTATACCGGAATCATGAGGATAAACACCTGTCAAAACTTTAATCAGCGTAGACTTGCCGGCTCCGTTTTGACCCATTAACGCATGCACCTCACCCTTGAACATGCGAAATTTTACATTCAAAAGAGCTTTAACCCCTGGAAAACTCTTGCAAATATTTTCCATGGATAAAACGATCTCACTAGCCATCTATTAACTCCTTAATTCGAGCCCTGGAAACTATCCGGCAAAATACCGCCGAAAATCATATTAAGAGTTTATGTGAATTTAAAACAGTTCAGAATAGAAATGTTTTGTTTAACTGGAATTAACATAAAAGAAGTCAGGCGTTTGCTTCCTGGTAACGTTGTGTATTATTGAAGTCCCAGGAGGGTATCCTCTGAAGAACTATGACACTCTTCAGAGAACCCATTGGTAAAACTGCCTTATAAATCTTTTAGCACTGTATGAAAATTTCCAAAACCCCTATTAGTATTTTCTGTTTGGAAATTCCTTAGCTGCTGTCTCGGCTGGGAAAACACCTTCCTCAGTAAGAATTCTTTTTGGTATTGTTTTCCCATTCTTCAGGTCAATAGCAGCCTGCATTAACTGAGGACCAAGAAGTGGACTACATTCAACCGTACAGTTAAGCTTACCGGCCATCATTGCCTCAAAAGCGCCCTTTACAGCATCTATAGAAACGATAACGATGTCCTGTCCAGGTTTCAATCCATATTCTTCAATTGCCTGAATCGCACCAATTGCCATATCATCGTTGTGCGCAAACAGAACATTGATATTTTTCCCTTCAGCTTTCAGGAACGCCTCCATAACTTCTTTTCCCTGAGCTCTTGTAAAGTCACCTGTCTGGGATCTGATAACTTTGTAATTAGGATATTTTTTGATCACTTCCATAAATCCTGCCTGACGCTGAATTGCAGGATCTGAACCAACTGTACCCTGGAGTTCGACGATATTAACGGGTTCACTGCCTTTGCCTTTTTTATTCATATAATCAACAAGCCAATCTCCCGCCCGTACGCCTTCAACTTTAAAATCAGAACCCATCAGAGTCACAAAGAGAGTCGTATCCTTTACATCTACACCACGGTCGGTCAGTATAACGGGAATTTTTGCCCTTTTAGCTTCCTGTAGGACAGTTTCCCAACCAGATGTTGTTGTCGGTGAAAAGGCAATAACATCAACTTTCTGAGCGATAAATGATCTGATAGCTTTTATCTGGTTTTCCTGTCTGTTCATTGCATCGGAAAATTTCAATGTAATGCCATAATCTTTTGCAGCCTGTTTAATTGACATTGTATTTGCTGTACGCCATTCGCTTTCAGCACCTACCTGGGAAAAGCCAATAGTGATAGGCTTATTTGCTTTTGTGACCTGTGCACCTATATTGAGTGTCATTGAAGACATCATCACTGCAGATAGCGTAAGTAACTTTGAGACTTTAATCATCACAAACTCCTTATTCGGTTAATAGAGATGCTAAAAGATGTTATGTAGAGAAAATACATTTTCTGTTTTATAGAACAACACCTCCTTACCATTATGTGCACAAAAGGATAAAAAATCTTTTATAGCAGATATTCGATTAATCTAAATATCTGCTATAAAGACGCTTTTAATCCCTTATTCCGCTTAATACAGTGAATACTGTAAATGTGAAAGAGAATAATGGTACATAAAGATTTATCAGGAGACGACAAAACTGAATATTTTCCCTTCAAACGTTCAAAAAAAACTTGCGTTAACGTTAACGCAGCATAGATAATATAACTAAAAATTTTTAAAAGTTTTCTTTTTTGTTTTATTTGCTCCGGAAAATTTCAATATTGTACAACCTTGTGATTCCAGAGCAAATAAACAGATAAACCATGTGATCATAGGGTTAGATCACTTTTGACCATAATAGGCATTTGGTCCATGCTTCCTCATATAATGTTTGTTAACAATATACTCCGGAAGTGGTGCTGCAGCCGGATTAATTTGAAGAGTCAGTAATGCCATAGATGCTATCTCCTCGAGAACTGCACCATTATAGACAGCTTTCTCTGCATTGACTCCCCAAACAAACGGTCCATGTCCCCCTACCAATACCATATTCACTTCGGCGGGATTTAATGATCGCCTTTTGAAAAAATCAACGATCAATTTTCCTGTCTCAAGTTCATAGTTGGATTCTACCGCTTCTTTTGACAGATACGGTGTACAGGGAACCGGTGTCTGAATATGATCTGCATGTGTGGTCCCAAATAGAGGAATGGAACGACAAGCTTGTGCCCATGCAACTGCAGCAGTCGAATGGGTATGCATAATTCCATGAATTTTGACACCACCATTTGTTGCAAATTCTCTGTAGAGTACAAGATGTGTTGGAGTATCCGATGAAGGATTAAGTTTTCCCTCAACAGATTTCCCATCAAGATCAACCACAACCATATCTTCGGCTTTAAGATCCGAATACGGTACCCCGGATGGCTTGATTGCAAATACTGCTTTTTCCGGATCAAAAGCAGACACATTCCCCCAGGTGTACAGCGCGAGGCCGCGCTCTGGAATTTCCAGATTCGCCAGCCAGGCCTCTTCCTTAAGTGATGAATAAACTGACATTATTTTCTCCAGGCAGCAGCATTCCATCGAAGTTCATTACGAAATGCAGGAACAGTTGTATTTTTATCGATAATAACACACTCAATACCGACCATCTCAGCCCAGTCACGTACCATTTCAGATGTTACAATATTTGAAAATGCAGTATGGTGACCACCGCCAGCCAGGATCCAGGTCTCCGCTGAAACTCTGAGATTTGGCGCCGGTTTCCAGAGCAGCCGTGCTACAGGAAGTTTTGGAAATTCTTTTGATGGTTCAACAACATCAACCTCATTGAGGACACAGCGGAAGCGTGAGCCAAAATCTACCACTGAAGCACAAATTGCAGGACCGGGTTTACCATCAAAAACAAGACGTGCCGGATCCTCTTTACCTCCAATGCCAAGCTTATGAACTTCGATTTTGGGTTTTTTGTTTGAAATGCTTGGACAAATTTCGAGCATGTGAGCACCCAGAATCATTTCGTTACCTTTTTCAAAATGGTAGGTGTAGTCTTCCATAAAGGAATTGCCCAGCCCCCCACCTTCAATCCCTGCAGACATAACTTTAAAGGTTCTAACCATTGCTGCAATTTTCCAGTCCCCTTCACCGGCAAACCCGAATCCATCTGCCATCAGGTTCTGACAAGCAAGACCTGGAAGTTGTTTCATTCCATGAAGGTCCTGAAAGTTTGTTGTAAAAGCATTGATACTGTTGTCTTTAAAGAATGCCCGCATTGCGAGTTCAATACGAGCCTGTTCCTTAATTTGTGCAAGGGCGAAATCTTTGTCATTTCCCCAGGCGATCTGATATCGGCTTTCATACTGATTCATCATAGCGTCAATATCGCTTGATGAAACATCTTTCATATATGATACAAGATCACCGATTCCAAAATATGGAACAGACCATCCAAGTTTAATCATTGCTTCGACTTTGTCACCATCTGTAACCGAAACATCACGCATATTATCACCAAAACGAGCAATGCGCAGAGCCTTACCATCTGCAACAGCGCATCCGGTACGCATCCAGAGAGCTATACGTTCGCGAGTTTCCTTGTCATCCCAATGCCCGACTACGACTTTTCTTGGAAGATCCATCCGTGCAGTTATAAAGCCGAATTCCCTGTCACCATGAGCTGATTGATTCAGATTCATAAAATCCATATCAATCGTATCAAATGGTATATCGCAATTGTACTGTGTATTAAACTGCAGAAGCGGCTTTTTGTAGGAGTTTAAACCTGCAATCCACATCTTTGCGGGAGAGAATGTATGCATCCATGCGATAACCCCGGCACATTTCGGGTCAGCATTTGCCTGTTCAAGAGTACTCCTGATATCTTCGGCAGTGGTAAGTGTCGGCTTCCATACTAATTTACAAGGCATTTGTTTGTCTGCATTGAATGCATCAACAATTTTTTTTGAATTTGAAGCCACCTGTTTGAGTGTTTCATCACCGTAAAGATGTTGACTTCCTGTCAGAAACCAAAATTCATACTGGTTTAAGTTAATCAATTTGTTTCCCCCTCGATAAATTTTCCAAGTTTGCGAAATTTTTCATATAATTTGTTATATACCGCCACCTTGTCGGGATCTGGTTTATGAATCCGTTCTGTTCCAGCAGACAATGCTTTCTGGGCTGTAAAAATATCCGGATATAATCCGGCTGCAGTCGCAGCGAATACAGCACCTCCAATTGCACAGGATTGATCTCCAGCAGTTACATGGATATCCCTGTTTGTAACGTCTGCAAGGATTTGCATCCCCAATTTGCTTTTTCGTGCGACGCCACCTATTGCCATTATTTTCTCAATTTTCAATCCGCCATTTTCAAAACATTCGATAATAGCTCGTGCTCCAAATGCCGTCGATTCAAGGAGTGCACGCATAACCGCAGGAGCATCAGTTCCAAGAGTAATTCCTGTAAAAGCTGCTCTCAGATTTTGATTTGCAAATGGTGTTCTGCGTCCGTTAACCCAATCCAGGGCAAGCACTGCAGATTCAGATGGCAAGATTTTCTCGGCAGCTTCTTCAAGAGTGCGGAGAATGTTTTTTTCGATCTTATCGATGTCAATGTTTTTTGCATTGGGATCAGATGCGATGAGGTTATGAATAGGCCACATGAGTACGTTCCGGAACCATGCATAATAATCTCCGTAAGCTGATTGCCCTGCTTCATACCCAATCCAGTCTGCGATAACTGAACCATCAACCTGTCCGCATATTCCGCCAATAAGACACTCTTTTTCTCCAATGCCAGGTTTTGGACCGATTATGACGTCGCATGTCGATGTTCCGATACTTTTTACCAGCGTCCCTGGAGATGCATCCCCACCAACAGCTCCTATATGTGCATCATAAGCTCCGACACAAACAATGACTGATTCAGAAAGATTCAACTTCGCAGCCCATTCAGCTGTCAAGTTACCGGCAACAACTTCAGTTGTCCATGTTTCAGTGCCAAGAGAATCGCGGATATCAGAGAGTCTGGGATCGAGTTTGTCAAAAAACGATCTGGGAGGATACCCTCCCCACTCAGCATGCCACATGAGTTTATGACCGGCTGCGCAGCGACTTCTTTTAATTTTGTCAGGACTTGTCGTGCCAGTCATAACAGCTGTTATCCAGTCGCAATGTTCTACACCGGTATAAGCGGCATTTGCGACAGCAGAATTTTTCCTGATAGTATGGAGTAATTTCGCCCAGAACCATTCGGATGAATATACGCCACCCATATATTTTGTATAATCAACCCCACCCCATGTTCGTGAAAGTGTATTGATTTCTTCGGCTTCCTTAACTGCAGTATGATCTTTCCAAAGAATAAACATCGCATCAGGATCATCAGCGAATTGTGGTAAAAGAGCAAGCGGAGTTCCTGAACGGTCGGCCAGAACAGGGGTCGATCCTGTTGTATCAACAGATATGGCACGAATAAGTTTCCCAATAGACGTTTTGTCTTTGCGCAATTCATCAGCTTGTTTAATCGCACCATTAACCGCTTCAACAAGACTTTCGGTATAATCAAGAGGGTGCTGTCTGAATTGATTTTCTTTTGGATTACAGAACAGTCCTTTTTTCCAGCGAGGATAGTATACCACATGCTGGCCGGCAATCTTTCCATCCGCAGCGTCCAGAATGACCACACGTACAGAGTCAGTTCCAAAATCAGCGCCGATAACGAAACTCTCATTGGGTTTAATCAAACCATGCACTCCTTATAGAATATTTGAAACTATTTTTATCATATTTAAAAATTAAAATATATACAGAATCCTAACAAAAGTAATGAACAACATTTGTAAATATAGTAAAAGTGAATAAATGGTATAATAAACTTTTCAACGCTGCGTTAACGTTAACGCATTAATACCAGAAAAAGTTTTTTTTATTACACTTTTCTTATCCTCTTTTAACA
>Ga0180028_1234925_pt1 | contig 11446 bp, 9 predicted proteins | sample BioARNtimezero_FD_135970 | JGI IMG/M metagenome (GOLD analysis project Ga0180028, IMG submission 135970) | Anaerobic biogas reactor microbial communites from Seattle, Washington, USA - Biogas_R1-A RNA time zero (Metagenome Metatranscriptome) | ecosystem: Engineered > Bioreactor > Anaerobic >...
AGCAAATGGTGATTCTCTCGCCATACTCTCTTCCAGGATAGGCCATGTAGCCTGGCATCCTGACGGCAGATATATAGCATTCTCATCCTATAAGGTGCAACAGTATTTCCATTCGGTAGGAAGACAGTTCATCGATGTTTACGATAATGATTCCTATATCGCTATCTATGATGTATCAGAACGCAAAATCTTTTCCCTTCCGCAGCTCAGTCAACAGAGAATCCTGAACACATGGCCTGCATGGTCTGCAGATGGAAGATATCTTTATTACTGCAGTGCACCGGTTTTGTGGAACGACAACGGAGAACCTCCCCAGAATTTCAACAAAACCAGATACAACCTTTTGCGAATTGCCTACGATAACGATAAAAATACCTGGGGTGATGTGGACACAGTTCTTACTCCGGAGCAAACAGGACTCAGCATAGCAATGCCCAGAATATCACCTGATAACCGGTTCTGTCTTTTTTGTATGCAAAACTATGGTCCTTATCCCTACATTGATGCAAGCAGTGATCTATATCTGATGGATTTGAAAACCGGTCAATACCAAAAGCTTAACATTAACAGTGAGTACAATGAAAGTTACCATTCGTGGTCACAAAATAGCCGGTGGATTATTTTTTCATCAAGAAGAGATGGAGGCATATTCACCCGTCTTTATATAAGTCATATTGACTCACTGGGGAATGCCAGTAAAGCTTTTATAATGCCTCAGCGCGATCCGGAATTTTATGATTCTTTCCTGAAATGTTATAATGTAGCGGAATTTGCAGTTGCTCCGGTCCCTTTTTCGCAACGACAATTACAAAGAGCAATTCAATCGCAGAATACGATCAAGTTGGCATTCCCGCCAGAACTTGTAAATCGTTCAGCCGGTAATGCGTCAAATGAGTGGTCACCTGCCAGCAGTCGGGAATAAAAAGGGTTGAAAGGCACAGCAGTGGAAAAGGAGAATACAATCCGGGAACTACGGTATAACAGAGAGATGGGGGACGAGGAGGAAACCTGTTAGGAGCCCCTTACTCGTCGCCCAAATGATCAATCGTGAGAAAAAACCATCTCCTTTACTTCAACTCCTTCGATTTTCAGCAGAGATGATTTGAAATTTTCAAGGTTATTATCATCACCAACCAACTCCACCAGAATGAGACCATTAGGTGAACAGATGTCATCAGATGCTTCATGAAGCCCAATTCTGGTCTTTATACTGCAGCCAAATTCGGTGAGAACATTCTGCACGGATGGAATATGTTTTACTCTGTTTGTGACGTGAATACCCACTATGTAGTGCTTTCCTTTGGAACCCATTTGTTTTCCTCCAGTTTCTGTTTGTTTTGAACCATTAATGAAATAAATGGTCCCCAAAGATGAAGCTTTAATGTGAAAAGAAAGCATCTCTGGGGTATTGTTATCTTTTTCCTGATCCCGTCAGGGATCAAATATTTAAAGGAAGACCAAATTCGCAAGAGATAAAATAGAAAGGGAAATTAACGGTTTACCATGTTATTATCGCTTGCCGCTTTTTGTTTCAGGGCTCGCTCAAGATTCTCTGAAATCTGCGCCCGTTCTTTTTTCCCGGAAAACACAGGACTTTCAAGTGCCTCTCTGAAAAGAGCTATAGCTTCATCATATCGTTTCTGCTGAAGATAAATAACACCTACCCGATTTTTCAGTTCAACAATCCTGGGATGTTGCGGGAATAACTGGAAAAATTTCTCGTAATAACGGGTGGCATTTTCGGGTCTGACACTAAATTCCAGTTCAGCCAGTCTCAACCAGCTCTCTCCTGCAAATGATCCCTGCGGAAAAAGGGCAAGATAGGTCAGAAATACCTGTGAAGCTTCGGATGGGTTGTGTACATTATCCACCTTTAATCTTCCGATAGAAAACAGCGCATCCTCCCGAATCAGCCTGGGGGAATTCTGGTTGTCAAACACTGCCTGATAAAGATCAATGGCTGCTTTCCAGTTTCCAGCCAGCTCCTCTTTTTGTGCCTTTGAATAAAGCTCTTCACTTTCTTTAAATGATGAATCTTCGGGTTCAAGAAATTTACTGCTAATCAGTTCCGGAGTAATGGCTGTCACATCAGTCGGTAAACCGGAATCACTTTTTTCCGGGGTCGCATCAAATTTTTCAACTGGTTTTTGGGGTTGAACCTTTTTAGCAATAACCGGTCTGTTTACTTTATTAAGGGCAAAAGTAAAAATATTATTCCGGTCATCATCGTGAATGGTAATCACCGTATCCAGTGATATATATCCATCACTCGAAAGACCGATACTGCAATTGCCCACCCTGGAGCGTATGGCAAGCGGTGCTTTCCCGTACAGAATGCCATTCACATAGACATTTGCATTTTCTACAGAGCTTCTTATCTGCAGCATTCTGTATTGGGTCATCGAGTCAATCTGAGGAACCTCTTCGATATCCTGGCGCAATATTACTGGTCCACCATCCTTGACCACATAACGCTCTGTTGTCGGATCATACTGAAGACTCTGGCCCGCAGAAAGCTCTATCCGGTCAAAATGCTTTGAAGAGATACTGACCACTCCTTCAAGAACTCTGGTGGTAACAGTTCCTGCTAAACCCGGCTCCAGCTTAAAATAAGTTCCTTTTACAGCAATCTGATAATCGGAGGTATGGATCAGAAATTCTTCATCCTGCCGATGTCGGTTAACCAGAAACGCAACCTGTGGAATAGCCCGATTATCCTTATTATTGGCATAAGACAGTTTCACCCGGTAATGAGCGGTCTTTTCAGTAACCTTCAACAACTCGATTTTTGAATCATTTCGCAGTTCAATACTGCCATGTCTGTTGAGCAGCTTGATGATTCCGCCCGAAACCGAAGCACATTCTTTTCCTATGGTACCACTTATACCCGTAATGTTCAGGGCATTGCCATATACCTGATATGCAAATGTATTCACCGGAGGTTCTGGCTTGTCATAAAATCCTGGATAGAAAGCTATACCCCCGATAAGTAATATTATCAGAGCAGAAACCAGACCTGCAGCCTTGAATACTATCAGATAATGATCAATAAATGCCCAGAAAGGCTGCTTTTCCAGCTTTATCTGCTCATTATTTTTTTCTATACGGCTAAAGAGAGAATCCTCAATCTTTTCTATCTGGCCCAAATTAAGAACTATCTCTTTTTTAATCTCCTGTTCAAAAGACTTTATGGATTGGTTTTCACTGAGTCTTTCTTCCAAAAGCTGTTCCTCGTTCTCAATTTGAACCGGAGCACATATTTCTTCATTTTTAGCGCAAAGAATCCAGGGGTCCTGTATTTCCGCCTGAGAGATCTGTTCAAAGATTTTATCTTCAATCCGTTCCCAATCACCAGGTAAGGGCTCAATCTGCGGAGCCATTACAAACTGCTCCCAGATCGGAGCTTCAGCACAATTATCAATTTTGGAGAATAATTTTGCTTCCAGTCGCTCCCACTGAGCATTAGTGAGATCATTTTCGGTCTTTATACACTCATTTACCGGTTCTTCATATTCTTTATACTGACCAATTTGGGCAAACAGGTCCTTTTCTATTCTCTGAAATAATTCTATAGATACAATATTTTCCAGTTTCAGCAGTGAAAGCACACCTATCTCTTCGGCTTTGTTGATACGATCCAGAAGGATAGCCTCAACTGCATCAAAATCGATAGCAGCATCGCTTCGTTCTGCCCGCAAAGCATCTTCAAACCAGGTGTCTCTGTAGTTCTCAGTGTTCATTATTTTTCCAGAGTGTCCAGAAATTCTCTCATCTGCTTTCGCGCCGTAAAAAGTCGCGATTTAACTGTCCCTTCAGGAATCCCCATAATGGTGGCGATTTCTGCAAGATCCATTTCACCATATATGTTTAGCACTAAAGGAATACGCAACTTATAATCCAATTCATCCAAAGATTGTTCCACCAGGTCTTTCAATTCCAGATGCTTTAAAGAGTTAATCTCTGTAGATTGCACCGTGTTTTCTACTGCATCCAGATGCACCGTATTTTTTTGGGGAGATCCGTTTCTCTGCTTTCTGATATCTCCATCTTCGGGTACATACATGGATCACTACCCGGTGAAACCAGGTTTTGAAGGAAGAATCCCCCTGAAAAGTCTTCAAGGAGAGATAGATCTGAAAGAAAACCTCCTGAAGCAAGTCTTCGTGATCCCCGTAAGGCCCTGTTATTTTATAGATAAGATTGTAGGCATAAGAACGATACATGTGGAAGATTTCTTTGAACGCAAGCTGATTACCAGACTTACATTCCTCAAGAAGCTCTTTTGTGGGCTCCAGAAGGGTTTTATTCATAAGAATCCGCTCTATTTACTAAAAAAATAAGAATGTGGATTTTTTCCACTCTCAAATTAGTAGTATGTTTTTTGGAAACGGTTCGTTTACGTGATAAAACAGAGGGGGCACCACCCGGAGCAATACTGCACGAGTGATTCAGAAATCAAAAAAGATCATTTCCCCTTTATCACTGCTTCCACTATAGCCTTAATTATATCATCTGTGCTGACATTATCCACCTCTGCATGAAATGAACGTATCAGCCGATGACGAAGCACAGGATAAGCAGCCCTGCGGATGTCGGAAAGATCGGGCGTAGGACGGTTATCAAGAAGAGCGAACGCTTTTGCAGCAATAATCAAATACTGTGAAGCACGGGGACCAGCTCCCCAACTGATCAGTTGCTTTAAGGATTGAGGGCATTCAGGGGTCGAGGGGCGAGTGGCACGGACCAGTTTTACCGCTGCAGTAATCACCGATTCTGCAACTGGAACCCGGCTCACCAGTTCACGATATTCCTTTATCTGAGAATCGTTTATCACAGGATTAATTGTAACCGATTCTGCTGCCGTGGTCTGACGTACAATCTGCAGTTCAGTCTCCAGATCAGGGTAATCTACCTGAATCGAAAACATGAACCGGTCCTGCTGAGCTTCCGGCAATGGATAGGTCCCCTCCTGCTCGATAGGATTCTGAGTAGCTAAAACCCAAAAAGGATCAGGAAGCTTGTAAGTCTGCCCCGAAGAGGTTACCTCATGTTCCTGCATTGCCTGTAATAAAGCTGACTGAGTCTTGGGAGGGGTCCGGTTTATCTCATCTGCCAAAACGATGTTACTGAAAACCGGTCCCTGAACAAAACGGAATTCTCTTATCCCGCTCTTTCGGTCATCAAAAAGGATCTCAGAACCGGTAATATCGGATGGCATAAGGTCAGGTGTAAACTGAATCCGGTTAAATTTTAAATTCAGACTCTGCGCCAGGCTCTGTATCAGCATGGTTTTAGCTAATCCAGGGACTCCCACCAGAAGACAATGACCACCACTGAGAAAACATGCTAAAAGATTATCAATTACTTCCTGCTGACCGATTATCTTTTTTGCCAGCTCCTTTTTCAGATCAGCTATCGATTGTATAAGATTTTCAACAACCTTCATTTCGTCAACTGCAGCCTGTTGCTTTGTCATTCTCTTTTCCCACCTTTACTCTTTTTTCAATTCCTCTTTAGCTTTACTTATTTCTTTAAAGGAAACTTTCATGCTCATCAGAAACATTAAACCCAGTGCAGTGATTGTCGTATAACCTATTCCATGATAAAGCACAGCCATCGCTCCAGCCTTATTTTCCACCACACCGACCATCCCAAGCCCCTGAAGCAATGATGAGTGCAGAGTCCCGATATAACCGGGCGATAATGGAATTGCTGCACCCAGTGCTGCCATGGAAACTCCAAACATACTGTCCAGTATATTGAACTTATCCAATCCCCAGGCCAGAAAGTACATCATAAAGACGTAACAGAACATCATCAGTATTGAATATAACACCACCCGGGTGACTTTATGCCAGGAAAAAACCCACTCAAGATTGGATATCAACTCTTTACAGATTTTTTGTACCTTGTTTTTAAGTGAATTAGGGACAAGAATTAATATCTTTGAAGCTACTTTCAATGCTTCGGTTCTAAACCTGCAGTAAACAATCAGAAAAACAACCGATACTGCAAAAGCTGCAATCATTAAGGCTGCATAAGGTTGTAATGAAGCCAGACTGCTGTTTCCGAAAACCGGTATAAAAAAGAAAGTGGAGTAAAGCAACATGTCGAGTGCCCTTTCCACAAGCAGTGATCCGGCACTTTCTGCCACTGTAAAACCATTGCGTTTCCACAGAAGCACTGCCCTGGCAGCCTCACCCAGGCGCGCAGGTAAAAGATTATTCAACATAAATCCTATCATGGTGATGGGGAAGAGACCGCGTTTATTTTTTTCTTCTCTGCTGTCCGGAAGCATCACTTTCCATCGAAGCGCTCTGAACCAGATGGTCAGCGGATTAAGCAGTATGACAGCGGCGATGATCCACTTTTTTGTTGTACAGATCTCTTTCCATAATACAGTTGTATCCACACTTTTGAAAAAGAGATACAACCCAAGGGCGGAGATCAGCACTCCGCCCGCACCTTGTAAAAGGTGAGATTTTTTCATATATCGCTCAACCTGTTAAATACCAGGCCTGAGAAAAGTTTAGGGAAGAAGTTAGTTGATTTTTGAGGCATCCTTTCGTCCCCGTCAACTATCTTCTGGATTGTTTCTATAGAAACAGGGCGGATAAAAAATCCTCCATGATATGCACTGCTGTCCTTAAGCTTCTCTATCCCGGCCCCGATATCGTTCACATAATCCACTACGTCATGAAGCACCTTGCCATCCAGAGGAAGATCAAGAATGGTGTTGATCACGATCATGTTGATTTCTGAAACACTCAACTGTTTCCAGTTCATGCTTTTTTCGGGCATGGAATCCTGCAGAAACTTCTTTCCATCTTCAGAAATAGTGAGCCCAATCGCACTCTGATCTTTACTGTCGATATAGAGCATGTCTGCATCCAGTTTACCTGACATAAAGTCATAAACCGTGTCTTCAGATGCTTTCCCATATTCTGTCATTCTGAAAAAACGTTTCAATTGTTCTTTCATAACCAGTTGACGGTCGGTTTTGCGGATAAGCCTGTGAAAGGAACGGATCACCAGACCCGGATCTGCCATCGATACCAGCGCCATCATCACATGGGAATAATTATCGGTTTTCTTTTCCTTATAATAATTAAGTGCGGTTTCGTACCGGTGATGTCCGTCGGCAATCAATATGGTGCTGTCTTTTACCGACTTCACAAAACTATCAATCAGGGATTTATCGGAACATACATACAACCGGTGTTCGACTCCGTTCTCATCGATCGCAACACCAGCCGGTTCATCAGTAATCAAAGCTCTGATCGAATTATAAGTGTCTCCTTTGTCGGAAACCAGCCCGAAAATAAGTCCCATGTCCACCTGGCTTACATCCATCAGCTCAAAACGGTCGATCTTCGGTCCGGAAAGTGTATATTCGTGAGGAAGCACCACTTTCTTTTCAAAATCGACCAGTTCCACTAATGCTATTACTCCGGTCCGCACAAAGGTGATCATCTCTTTTCCCACCGGACTTTTGAAGGTCTGCTGATAAATGTATACCGAATCTTTCTCGTCCTGAGCCAGTATCCCTTCGTTTACCCATTTTTTGAAAATGTTTGCAGCCCTCACATGACGGTCCTTATTGCAGGTGTCCTGTGGTTCCGGGCGGTTCTGGATAAGCCGCACTGCATTGCGGGGATCTTTCTGGTATAAAGCATCGATCATCTCCCTGTCAATCATGTCATAGGGAGGCGCAATTACTTCTGTCAGATCCTGTGGATTTTCAATCTGATAACGATAACCTTTGAACGGCTTTACTCCGGCCATTTTACGATTGCTCCTTTCAAAGCGGCAGTCTAGTCTGAGTGGCAAGAACTTCACAAAAAGTCCTGCGGTGAATTTCGCACATCCCGTGCTCTTCTATACATCTGCGATGATGTTCGGTTGCATAGCCTTTGTTATTGTGAAATTCGTAAAGAGGATGTTTTTTATTGTAATCGTCCATTATGTGATCCCGGGTTACCTTGGCAATGATGGAAGCAGCCGCTATCGATGCACTGGTGGCATCACCACCCACTACTGTACGCTGTTTATCATTGTCTATTTGTGGGATAAGTTTGTTACCATCCACAATCACCAGTTTCCAGTCGCAGCCCAGTTTTTCCACCGCCCTGTGCATTGCCAGAAGAGAGGCTTGAAGAATGTTTAATTTGTCGATCTCTTCAGGTGATGCAGACCCCACGGCCCACCGAATTGCCTCACTTGTGATCTTCTGATAAAGAATTTCCCGTTTTTGAGCGGTTAATTTCTTGGAATCATTGATACCATCAAGCGGTTTTTTCAGATCCAGTACAACCGCGGCGGCAACCACCGGACCTGCCAGAGAACCTCGCCCCACTTCATCGGTACCAACAACCGAACCGCCACATTCATCAAAGATATTCTGATCAAAACAATAAAGAGCCTTTGTTACCTTTGAATGTGAAGAGGCTTTTTCAGACATAACCGGTCACCCGACGGCCTTCAACCCGGATCGCTCCTTTGGCTATCGCCTCGATAGCCCGCCAGTAAGTGGAATGCTCCACTTCAAGAACCCGCCCGGCCAGGGTCTGGCAATCATCAGTATCATTGACTATTACAGGTACCTGGCAAATCACAGGTCCCTCATCATACATTTCGTTAACAAAATGAACTGTGACACCGGTTACTTTTGCACCATAATCCAGCACCGCTTGATGAACCCTGCTGCCGTACATCCCTTTACCCCCAAAAGCCGGCAGTAAACCCGGATGTATGTTGACAATGCGGTTATTATAGCGGCGCACAACCTCTGATGGCAGCATTTTCATATATCCGGCCAGAACGATCAGCTCCACCCGATGCTCCTGGAGAACCGCAAGAAGCTTACTCTGGTAATCATCTGGTGACTTGAAATGAGATGGCGCAAGATGCACCGAAGGAATGTTGTGCTTGCGAGCCTTTTCAAAAGCACCGGCAGTACTGTTATTGCCTATCATCAGCACAAAATCCACATGAAGATCCCCGGACTCTTTCCTGTTAATCAAAGCCTGAAAATTACTTCCACCACCGGATGCAAAAACCGCACAACGTAAAGCCACAGAGTCCGCCCCTTCTTTATTCATCAGAGTCAGGCCGCTTTATGCTCACGACCTCACCGTGAAAATTGACATTGTATTTAATTCCAGCCCAGGTGATTGTATTGGTCAAATACGTCCTGAAGTAGCTTACCCCCTGAGCAACCCTTAAGAATGGCTGCAGCAGTAAAAACTTGGGAAAACGGTGCATCGTACCTAAAAGCACATACAGCATGGCAGTGACAAGTTCTCCCACATAAAAAACCACCGCTGCACCTCCACCCATTCCCAGAAACGAACGGTTTGATGATAAAGAAGCCAATATTGAGAATGGAAGTAATATCACCAGACCTACTCCAGCCAAAGCAAAAGGAAATGCTACTAACCACAACAAAGGCTGATAGGCTTTTAAATACATAATCTGACGCTCAAACCAGGAAACCGTAGATTTCACCGTCTGGATAAGATCATCGGTATGCACGATACAGGGTGGAACAACTACCGCTTTTTTACGGTTTTTCATGACAATCTGAGAGAGACTCATGTCATCAACTGCAGCACTGGACCATTTTTCTCTGACCCCAAGTTCATCAAAATCCTTCCGACGAATCGCCATTGATCCACCCCATAACCCAACTCCCCCGATAAAGCAGGCAACGCTGAATAATACATACATATATACATTCACATAAGAGTGGGTGAGTTCTCCAGTGGTTCCATTTTTAGCATGTAACCAACGAAAACCGCTTGTAGCTGTTATCTTTGGTGATGCCAGGGGCAGAGTCAGCTCCCTTAACCAATGGGGTGATGGCCTGATATCAGAATCGGCAAAAACCAGTATATCTGGATTATCGATCAGTTTTAATGCTGCAAGAAGGTTGTGGTTTTTCTGAGCACAGCTTTTGGTTAATCCGGCAATGGCCAGCTTAGCATTGTCCTTGCCCCGGATTATAGATCGGATCACTGGAACCGCCGGATCGGTTTCACTTTCAGTAACAAAAATTATCTCGTAATTGGAGTGATCCTGCTCGAAAAAACCTTTGAGATTGTTTTCCAAATCTTTGGGTAAACCTTTGCAGGGAATGATTATGGAACATCGCTGATGGGAATTGTCGCCATATTTTGGACTCATAACCCGATCGTACCAGAAATGCTGATAGAACACGGTAAAAAGTGTGGCCAAAAGGTCTCCTACAGCAAACGCTACTGCGATAAAAAAAAGCGTTCGGGTTATGACCGATGTTCCTAAAAACTGTTCAAAAGACATTAAACTCCCCCCTTTTAATCAGGCTGAGAAAAATACAACCATTCTCTATTTGTTGCAATAGATGAAGTAAGGAGTACTGAAAACAGGTGTTGAGGGGAAAACCAATCCAATGAGATTGGCTCTGCTTCATTGATCAGATCAGTAATCTTCAATTTACAGGAACTTTCCCACTCCTTACCTGATTTCTTCCGCCATTCTTTGCTCTGTAGAGTGCCTTATCTGCAGCACCGATTACATCCATTACGGTTTGAGTCGGGTTTTCGCGCTGAGAAATTCCAACAGAGATGGTAACTGAGATCGTTTTTTTTCCAGCAGGTATTTTAGTTTTTTCCACATCCGCCCTGACTTCCTCCATCAGTTTACTCACTTCTGAAGAAGTCTTGCGGGGAAAGAAAACCGCCAGCTCTTCTCCTCCGTATCGACAGACGATTCCTTGTGAAATCAGCGAGTTATTCACTGTCTGAGCTACTGCATAGAGAACCGTATCACCGGCCTGATGTCCATAGGTGTCATTGACATTTTTAAAATGGTCGATATCTACCATGGCAATCGAAAAAGGTGGACTGGTATCAAACTTTGACTGCTCTGAGATGATTTTTGAGCAGAAATCTCGGTTATAGATTTTCAGGAGCGGATCATAGCAGACCCGGTTCTCCATACGGCAAAAGCCATGAACCAGTATACCAATCGATAAGTAAAGGGGTGTGATATTTAAAAGAACCATTTGAACCGGTTCTATGCGGTTTATATCTATTCCCAAAACCCAGATTTCAGCAAAAAACAGTGAACAGCCCGATAATACTCCTCCTAAATAGAACTCATCACTTACTTTCCACAGTGAAAGCGCTCCCACTGCCAGAAACACTGTTGGACCGATCCAGAAGTTAAAGCTCATCGGACTATCAAACCACAAATACTGTACCCAGTTTGTTGCTGAGGGAGCAAAGCGCATGGTCATCAGGAAGACTGTTTCAATAACGATCATGGTCAGCATGGTGCTTCGGGCAAAACGATATTTTACATAGGAGGATAAAAGGGGAAAAATCAACAGATTAACAAGCTGTGTCAGCAGAATCACAGCAAAAAATCCCTGTGGGGGGTTATTTAATTGAGGAATAAAAGGAAA
>Ga0180028_1233106_pt1 | contig 11424 bp, 9 predicted proteins | sample BioARNtimezero_FD_135970 | JGI IMG/M metagenome (GOLD analysis project Ga0180028, IMG submission 135970) | Anaerobic biogas reactor microbial communites from Seattle, Washington, USA - Biogas_R1-A RNA time zero (Metagenome Metatranscriptome) | ecosystem: Engineered > Bioreactor > Anaerobic >...
GTATACATCGCACAACCTCCTCTTTACAAATTAAAATGCGGTAAGGAAGAGCATTATGCTTTTGACGAAAAAGAGAGAGATACAATTATTGAAGGTTGGCAGGATAAAAAATCTATCAGCATTCAGCGGTACAAAGGTCTTGGAGAAATGAATCCTGACCAGCTTGCCGAAACTACAATGAATCCCGCATCACGATCATTGCTGAAAGTGCACATTGAAGATTCTATTGAAGCCGACCGTATTTTCACCATGCTTATGGGTGAAGAAGTCGAACCTCGCAGAAAATTCATCGAAACCAATGCTAAACTTGTAAAGAATCTTGATGTATAAACATGAATAAAAAACTTACTGTGCTCCTTACTAACGATGATGGTTTTCATGCAGATGGTATAAAAATCCTTTATACGGAATTAATAAAAAAATTCAATGTAATTGTTGCTGCTCCGGAACATGAAAAAAGTGGTGTGGGACATGCGTTTACATTTAATAATCCGTTGCATTATCAAAAAACCCAGGAAATCAATAGCTATCAGGGATACATTGTTAGCGGAACTCCTGCTGATTGTGTAAAGTTCGCTATCGGTCATCTTCTTTCTAAAAAACCTGATATTGTTGTATCTGGAATTAACAATGGAGAAAATTCCGGTTTATCTGCATTTTATTCCGGAACTGTTGCTGCAGCACGTGAAGGCGCTTTTTGGAATATTCCCAGTTTTGCTTTCTCTGTTTGTTCCGAAGCATTTTCTCATGTAAAAGAGTATGCTGCAATTGTTCCATCTATAATCGAAACTATTCTAAAAACTGACAATTTAAGTCTGGCGCCTCGAGTTTACTATAATGTAAATTTTCCAGCATGTCCGCTTTCAAAAGTTAAGGCAACAAAAGTTACCTGGCAGAGTCTTGCCTTTTTTGATGATCGTTACAAACGAATTGAATCAAAAACTCATTCCTCCGGTGAAGGATTTGTCGTTTTTGGTGAAAAGAAGGACATAGAAAACTCTGATGCATTCGATTCAAAAGCATTATCTGAGAATATAATTACTATTACTCCTCTAACCTTTGATTCAACAGCGCACCAAGCTATACCTCATCTTCTCAAACTTGAGAAAGAGGATTTTCTGAGAGGTGATTTAAAATGAGTGATAATTCAAGAATTTATCCCGTCTTTATTGAAAATGAGATGCAGAAATCGTATCTCGATTATTCAATGAGTGTTATTGTGTCAAGAGCTCTCCCGGACGTAAGAGATGGTTTGAAACCTGTTCATCGTCGGGTTCTTTTCGGAATGGAAAACCTGAATCTGGTCCATAATAAACCACCAAAAAAAATCTGCTCGCGTGGTTGGTGACGTAATCGGAAAATACCATCCTCATGGTGATTCAGCCGTTTATGATTCACTTGTCCGTATGGCACAGGATTTTTCCATGCGATACACAATGGTTAACGGACAAGGAAACTTCGGTTCTATTGATGGCGATCCGCCTGCTGCAATGCGTTATACAGAGTGTCGCATGACTCCCCTTGCAGAAGAGATGCTACAGGATCTTGAAAAAGAAACTGTTGATTTCGTTCCAAACTATGATGATTCAATGAAAGAACCATCAGTGTTACCATCAAAAGTTCCTTTTCTTCTTGTTAATGGATCAACTGGCATTGCCGTTGGTATGGCAACAAACATGGCACCGCACAATCTTAGTGAAGTTGTCAATGCAATTGTTGCTGTAATTGACAACCCGGAACTATCAATTGATGATATTTTTAAAATTCTCCCTGGTCCCGATTTTCCAACTGGTGGAGTTATTCACGGACGAGGTGGAATACTTGAAGCATATCGGACCGGTAGGGGAAAGGTTATCGTTCGCGCTAAAGCTGAAATTGAAAAATCCGAAAATGACAGGGAAGAAATAATAATTTCTGAAATTCCTTATATGGTTAACAAGAGTACTCTGCTTGAAAAAATGGCAGATCTTGTTCGTCAAAAAACCATAGAGGGTATCTCTTTTATACGTGATGAATCCGATCGCTCAGGTATGCGTATTGTTGTTGGTATTAAAAAAGATGCATTTGGTGAGATAATTCTTAATCAGCTTTACAAGTTCACAATGCTTCAGACCACATTCGGTATAATAAACCTCGCACTTGTTGATCTACAACCGCGGGTTCTAACCATTAAAGAACTAATCACTTATTTTGTAGATCATCGACATGATGTTATTGTAAAGAGAACTAATTTTGAGCTTAAAAAAGCACTTGATCGGGCACACATTCTTGAAGCACTCAGAATTGCGCTTGACCACATTGATGAAATAATCGCTTTAATTAAGAGTTCAGATTCACCAGAAACTGCAATGACTCAGCTTCAGGCCAGATTCAACTTTACAGAAATACAGGCAAAAGCTATTCTTGACATGAGACTGCAACGTCTCACTGGACTCGAACGGGATAAAATCGAAGAAGAATATAGAACTTTGATGCTGCTTATAAAGGATCTTCAGGATATTCTTGCGAACTACTCAAGAAGAATGCAGATTGTAAAAGATGAACTTATCGATCTAAAAAACCGTTATGGGGATCCCCGCAGAACCGAAATTGTTGATGCATCCAGTGATTTTGAAATTGAAGATATGATCGCTGATGAAGATATGGTTATTACCATGACTCATGAAGGATACATTAAACGTACTTCTGTAAATACCTATCGTTCTCAGGGACGCGGCGGTAGAGGTGTAAAAGGAATGGAGTCAAAAGAAAATGACTACATAACAACAATGTTTGTCGCTTCGACTCATACTTATATTCTTTTCTTTACAAATACCGGAAGGTGTTACTGGCTGAAAGTTTATAAAATACCTGAGGCCGCACGTGCATCACGAGGTAAACCGATTATTAATTTGATCGATCTTAAACCCGGAGAAAAAATTGCATCTTTTGTACCGGTCAGAGTGTTTGATAACGATCATTTTATTGTCGCTGCAACAAAGAATGGTGTTATCAACAAACAGCCACTAAGTGCTTATTCAAATGTTCGTCGTGATGGTATCAATGCAATCAATCTTGATGAAAACGACGATGTTATTGAATGTAAACTTACCAATGGTGACAGCAATATTATTCTCGGAACACTTAATGGCCAGGCTGTACGATTCCATGAAAGTGCAGTTCGTGAACTTGGGCGAAATACTCGGGGTGTTAAGGGAATTACCTTAAAGGAAAATGATAAAGTAGTCAGTTTAATTATTGTTAATGACAATGATACAATACTCACCGTTACCGAAAAAGGCTATGGTAAAAAGACTCCTGTTGAAGATTATCGAAAAACTAATAGGGGAGGATCAGGTATCATTAATATTAAAGTAACAGAGAAAAACGGAAATGTTGTTGCTTTAAAAGGAATCAATAGTGATATTGACGTAATGTTAATAACACGTAATGGAATTATTATCCGCGTAGATGTTAATAAAATTTCAACAATTGGTCGTAATACTCAGGGTATAAGGCTCATTAGTCTAGACCAGGATGATCATGTAATTGACTTATCACTTTGTGATAAAGATGATGAGTCAATTGCTGATAATGAAAATGTTCAGATTCAGGATGCAGTTCTGGAACAGGCTCCTGCCGATGATGAACAGAATAGCTTTAATATTCCTGGTGAGGAAAATAGTGAGGAATCTTCATCTGATGATTATCCAGATGGAAAATAATTTATTTATATTGTTTCTATTATAAAAAAGGCCGATCTCTTCGGCCTTTTTTATTACTCTCTATTCCTATAGAGTTGACACTACAGTACAAATTGAACGTGTTATTTTGTAAAATCATTCGTCCTTTTTAATTGCCTGAACAGTAACTACAAGAGTAATAATTGTAGCCAATAAAGTAGCAATTTTAAATACCGAATCAACTGTTTCAACGAATATCTTGTGTCCATTTGTATATTTTAATTTTTGTGGAACAACAACTGCATCTCCAGGTTCAAGTACTGCACTCATTATTTTCACAGTTTTATTTGTAGTTATTGATCCGTTTGCTTTAATAACATAAATATGTTTTTTATCTGCATTCTCTTTTATCCCGCCTGCTGCTTCAATATAGGAAGCTACTGACGCATTCCTGATATCATATTTAAATGTTGATGGATTATAAACTTCACCAAGTACAGATACAGTATTTAAATTTCTCGGTATTTCAAGAGTATCGCCATCTTCAAGAGCAAAATCATCATAGTTCTTTTCATTTCGTAAATCAATAACAACTCTTCCTGTTGCCGAGCTCATTTTTAACTTTTCTTTCAGTGCCATCTGTTGTTTTAAAAGTTCCTGAGCCTCAGCGGAATTATCCTTGGCTGCGATCTCTGCTGATAATTTCATAATATCTGTTTCAAGCTGTTTACTATATTCTTCCATTCGTTTATTTTCAAACTCCTTAACTGAACGCCGGGTAAACATTGCAGCTGCAAGGTAGGCATCATCTTTAATTCCACCAGCCCTTTTAATAAGATCTCCAAGAGTTTCACCTTCGTAAAGAATATATTCTCCAGGATATACAATTTGACCTTTTAGAAATACTTTTCTTTCCTCTTCCCAGCCCATTTTACTTCTAATAAAAATGTGATCTAATCTTTTTAGTAAAATATTGTCTTTCGAACTGTCTGACATGGCACATTCAACACAAAAGTCCTGCTTTTCGGTTTGAATCTTTTCCATATTCAAACTCGTTCTTCTGTAAAGCTCTCCACGTATCGGGCTTGCCTCATCTTTCAATCCCCCGGAGAGAAGAACAAGATCACGGATCTTCATGTTATCAAGTAATTTATATCGTCCGGGTTTAGTTACGGCTCCATCAATAAATACATATCTGTCAGGTTCAAAAAAATCACGGTTATAAATGAAAATCTCATCTTTTGGTTTTAGAACAAGATTATCATATGATGTTTCATTTTCAAGTGCATTCTTTAAATTAAATGGGATAATATTATTACGATATTCTGGTGGTTCCATTCTGTAAATAACAGCATAATTAAAGTAGGTCTCAGGCAGAATTGAACTATACGTTGTTAAAATATCCCTGATTCTCATATTGTCTTTATATTCATATTTACCCGGACGAAGAACATTACCATTTAAATAAACGGTATTGCTCTCTTTATCCAGTACTGGAAAAATTTTGACAATATCTCCATCCATTATTTCAAAATCAGGTAGTCTTTCTCCGCTGGAATCCAGATCCAGAATAACTCTTTGCTCATTATTCTTGAAACGCTCTATCTGAATTTTATGTGTCCATGCTGATGGTGTAAGTCCGCCTGCAATTGAAATTAACTTCTCAAGTGATGTTTTTCCACTTAATTCATATATTGCATTCCGCCGCACATTACCTGCTACTGCCGCCATTGATTGTACTATTGGTACAACAATTACATCACCTGATTGTAAACGATAACCGGTTTTATCCTGCCCCGACATGAGAAAATCATAAAAATCAAAACTTGTTACTTTATTACCACTACGTTTCAATTGCACATTTCTCAAAGATCCGCTTTTTGTAGGTCCACCTGCAGCAAAAAGAGCATTTGTAACATTTGACAATGCACTTACTGTATAATACCCCGGACTTTCAACCTCACCAACAATGTAAACACCAATTGACCTTAGTGAACCCAAAGATACCGTTACGTTAACACCTTCAATCTTTCCAACTCTATCATTAATATTTCTTTTTGCTGCATCAAATGATAAACCTGCCACTGGGATTGGACCAAGTCTTGGAATATTAATTGTCCCATCACGTCCGACCTTTAATTTATACTCCTCATTAATTCTACCCCACAACATGATGTTTATTTCATCTTCTGCATTAACCGGATAATCACCTGGAACTGCTACATTATTGTTTGGCGCAAATGTTGATGGACGCGAATTTTTAAAAACTTCATAACCATAAATCGGTAAATTTTCAAGAAGACTATCGGGATCCAGATTTTTTCCCAATATTAATTGTTCATACACAGATAAAATTTTCTTCTCATCGTTTTCTTTATCGTTTTCTTTATCGTTCTCTTTATCGTTCTCTTTATCGTTTTTATTATTCTCTTCTTCCAGACGATCCCTCTTTGTCAACGAATCAGAAAGATATTTTGAAAATTGCGACGAGTTTGATTGATACTCGGACTTATAGGTATTCTGTAATTGCTTAATCATCTCAGGACTAACCTGCTGTGATGAAATAGTACCTGCGGAAAGAATCTGACCTGCAGCAAGTATACTTGTCAATAGATTACTAACAAGGAAGTAACTCATTATCTCTATTACCTTTTCTTATCTTGTAATGTTAAAACACTTTTTTAAACCTTGTAATATTCCTTGTACCATGAAATAAAATTACTGATACCCTGTTGAATATCTGTTTTTGGTTCATATCCTAATTTACTTATTTTACTAATATCTGCAACAGTTGCAACAACATCACCGGGTTGCATCGGAAGGAATTCTTTTATGGCTGTTTTACTGGTATTCTTTTCTATTTCATTTATGAAATCCATTAGTTTTTCAGCTTTATTATTTCCGATATTATATATCTCATATTTCTTTGGTGTATTTAATACCCTGATTACACCATTTACAATATCATCAATGTAAGTGAAATTTCTTTGCATATTTCCTTGATTGTAAATCTGTATTGGTTTTCCTTCAAAAATTGCTTTTGTAAAAATAAACAATGCCATATCAGGACGCCCCCATGGACCATATACTGTAAAAAATCTTAATCCTGAACATGGAAGGCCAAACAAATGACTATAAGTATGCGCAATTAGTTCGTTTGATCTCTTTGTCGCCGCATACAAAGATATCGGTGTATCAACCGGATCTGTTTCTGTAAATGGCAGTTTCGTATTAGCTCCATAAACAGACGATGACGACGCATAAACAAAGTTTTCGACCTTATGATTTTTCGATAATTCAAGAATATTCATAAAGCCTTCCATATTTGACTTTTGATAAACAAACGGATGTGTAATTGAGTATCTGACACCAGCCTGTGCAGCAAGATGACATACTTTTGATGGAGTATATTTTTTAAAAATATCCGTTAACTTTTCATACTCACACAAGTCCATTTTTTCAAAAATAAACTTTTTCTCTTTTTTAAGATTCTCAAGCCGGTGTTGTTTCAAGGTTACATCATAGTACTCATTCACACTGTCAATGCCAATAATTTCATGACCTTGTGCCATCAGTTCCTTTGACACATGATAACCAATAAATCCGGCAGCTCCTGTAACAAGAATCAATTTCGTCCTCCAAATACTTTTGGCTTAAGTGTTGAATCAGCACCTTTAATGAGAACCCCCTGATGAAGTTCTATGGTTCTGTAATGATACGGTTTGATTAATTGTAAATCATGAGTTGACATTATTATAGTTGTTCCCCATGAATTGATTTTTTGAAGTAACATAAATATTTCATTTGATACATTCATATCAAGATTACCAGTTGGCTCATCAGCTAACAGCACCCAGGGGTCATTAATTATAGCTCTTGCTATACATACCCGCTGTTGCTCACCACCTGATAATTGATTTGGATAATTAAAACATTTATGACTTAAACCGGTTAGTGCAAGAACTTCAAAAACTTTACGTTTGATTTCTTTCTCTTTATGTCCGGTTACTCTTAAGACAAATGCAACATTATCAAATACATTTCGATCATTAAGTAATTTAAAATCCTGAAATACTATCCCGAGTTTTCTTCGTAGTTCTGAAACTGCATTTTTCTTTTGATGAACTATTTTAGCATCATAGCCGCAAACAAACACCTGCCCATTTGATGAAAACTCATCCATATAGATGTGTTTAAGCAGGGTAGTTTTTCCTGCGCCGCTTTCTCCTGTTAAAAAAACAAATTCTCCCTTATCTACAAAAAATGAAATATCATGTAATGCTTTATAGGAATTATCATATATCTTTGAAACATGAGAAAATTGAATCATGTTGCATTATTTTCTTTTTAGACAAAAATGAATTCTTTCAGATCTGGAAGAGTATTTTTTCATTCTGAACTCATCCCAGATTCCGACTGTTTCAAATGTTTTAACAGGTATCGCCTCTTCAATATGCTGTGCAGGGAATACTTTTTGTATATGTTTATCTGTAAATTTGTCATATTTCTTTGTTTTTGGATCGAAACTAAAAATCGTAAAATCATTGTGCTGTAGTGATGTCAATTCGTCATAGTAGCTATGACGAACTACTGAACAATCTGAAAATTCCTCAAAGTCAAGAAAATCATAAAAATGTTCCATCGAATTGTACTCTGTAGTAATATCAAACAGGAATATTCCCCCTCTGTTTAAACATTCTGAAACTTCAGAAAATACTTTTTTATATTCCTGTATTGTTTGAAGATAATTAATCCCGTCGTAAAGAAATAATACTACATCAAATTGTCTCCTAACCGGTAATAATCTTGCATCAGCACAAAAATAAGGGATACTTTTTTTTCCGGCTTCCCGTGACATATACAAACTTAAGTCTGAACCGGTATATGCATATCCAAGTCCTTTCAGATGTTCACCAAGGACTCCGGTTCCACCACCTATTTCAAAAATTGAAATAGTATCCTTATTAATATATTTTTTCACTATTTTATCAATTAGCACTATCCATTCTTCATATTCAACATGACACATTATTCTGTCATATATTGGTGCAAGTGCATTGTAACTCAAAGAAAATTCCTAACCTGTATATATATTTCATTACGCCATTTTTCTAACATTTCAATTAACTTTTTTTGAGCCATGATATCTTTCGTTTTTTCTTCAAGAAATGGGTAGTCATCTTCTAATGTCAACTTACGACTACTAACTCTGGCATTAATTCTATAAATGGTAATTTGCTTATCTTCATTGATTGGCTTCGTAATAAACCCCGCAGGGAATGTGTCAATCTCCGATTGAACAAATTTAGGCAACTCAAGTATGGATTTCCAACCCATAGAACCATTTTTTATTTTTGTAGTGTTATCATCACTTAATTCATTCACTTTTTTTACAAATTCATTCTGAGTTTTACATTCTGTTCTGATAGAGTCAAGTTTCGCCTTTATCAAGTCGATTTGATTATCAGCCGGCGCAACCTTTACAAAAATCTGCCGTATATGGATTTTCTGATCCCTTTTCTCAACTGCCTTGATTACATGAAAACCGATTCGTGTTTCAAAAATATCACTAATCTTACCTTCTGCAAGAGCAAATGCCTTTTCCTCAAAAACAATTTCTCCTAATGATCCTTTAGAAATAAAACCAAGATCACCACCATCTGCAGCGTCCGGACTTTCAGAGTACTTCTTGGCAAGTTCTATAAAATCCTCACCCTGATCAAGCTTTTGTTTAACGTTTCTGATTTTATCATAAGCTGCCTGACGAGCATTACCGGATGTTTTTATTTTTATTGATAATTTTGAAAGTAAAACACTCTCTCCCGCCTCAGGTAGGCTATCTTTATATTTAGAATAAAAATCCTCAACATCTTTACGGGTAACCTTTATTGATGTAAACAGCATTTGTTGAATTCTCTGTTTGTACATTTGCTCTTTGATAGCTCTTCTTGACTCTGTCTTAAATCTACCCAATGTCATTCCCTGATACTTTATCAGCACACTCTCAAAACTGTCAATTGGAATATTATTTTGCTGACAAATGCTTGTAATATGATTTTTTACAGCATTTTCGACTTCCATATTGGAAATCTGAATTGTTGAATCCTCTTTTGCATGTGCCAATAATATTTTTCCATCAACCAGTTCTTTAATGAAAGATTTTTTGTATTCATCAATTTTTGAATTATCCGGTTTTTCTTCCATTGCACTAAGTCGCATAGTCGTATATGCATCAAGTTCAGATTGCATGATTATTTCATCACCTACAACAGCAATTACTGCATCAAGTTTTTCATTTGATGCATATGATAAGGTGGTGAATGCAATCAGTGAACAAATGAGTGTTGTTATTTTTCTTATCAATGTATTTTTCTCCTCAAATTACAAATCTATTTACTTTACAATCAAATCAGATAAAAGTTCTTTGTTGTATTCAACATTTGATTTTATTCTTAAATCTGCCAATAGCTGATCTATTAGATTTTTCTGTTTTTCATTTACTATTTGATCAAGTATTTCCTTTTTTACTTCCTGTAAAGTACAAATATCACCTTTTTTTAATTTGTCTATATAAAACAAAATGTGATATCCGTTTGATGTTCTTACCGGTGATGAAACTGAATTCAGGGAAAGGTTACTCAATGCCTGACGAATTTCAGGCTGCATGGCATCAAGTGGTGTGAATGGAATATTTGTAGAATCAAATGTTGGAGTCTTGGAATATTGAGCAGCAACAGAAATAAAATTGTTTTTGTTTGTTGTCCTGTATATTTCCCAGGCTTTACCAGATTCATCAACAGCAATATCCAGATATTTTACATAATCTTTCTGACGAATATAATTATTCCTGTTTAGATTATAAAAATTTTCAATATCACTTTCTTTAATACTATCAGGATGGATTCTCTGAGAAAACCGGTTTAACATTTCTGCAGATAGTAAATCTATTTTCATTTTCCTGATACGTTCTTTTATTGCAATCTCTTTGTCAATTTTCTGATTAATTGCTTCCTGACAAAGCAATTCGTTGTTGATCCACTGAATAACAAACTTATTATACTGATCCGGGGTTATCTGATCACTGTACTCTGTCGGAATAGTACGTTTAAGATCATCCAGGGTTAATGTTGATTTTCCAACTTTCGCAATAACATTGATCTCTTTACTCTGATTACACTGAACAGAAATCAACATCGAGACTACGGATGTAATCATTATATATTTTCTGATTCCGATCATTATGCAACCTTTCAATTATTGCTACTGGTTCTATGGTATATCATTAAAATTAAGATTTTAATAATCTTTAAATATTTGATATATATATCAGTAAAAGATATATAATTCCTACGTTAAAAATCCATTTTTATCGATTTTTAGTAGTGAAATATCAGTCATTCTTCTCTTTATCTACTACTGTCGAAATTTCTGAAAGAATACCGAGTACTTCCAATACCTGATCTTCAGATTTTTTAGTTGCCAATAGAGTCTTAATACTTATAGGGGTTTCATAGGCAACTTCGAATTCTCTCTTACTATTAGCAAATATCTGCTTTATAGAATCTTTAAAACTACCTTGTTCGTTATCAAAATATAAAACAAGTTTGTCCTCCCTGGAGATTGCTACCCGTATACAACCTAGTAAACCTGCAAAGATTTTTATTCTCATTAGCAGTAATAGTGAGTTTACACTTTTTGGAAGCGGCCCAAACCTGTCACTGATACTTTTTTCGATCTCACTAACAGATTCTATTGTTCTGAC